>Ga0163215_100567_pt1 | contig 55979 bp, 41 predicted proteins | sample SynspAceP_FD_185934 | JGI IMG/M metagenome (GOLD analysis project Ga0163215, IMG submission 185934) | Saline lake microbial communities from Ace Lake in Antarctica - Synechococcus sp. Ace-P (Hybrid Assembly) | ecosystem: Environmental > Aquatic > Non-marine Saline and Alkaline > Saline | place...
CGCATCAGTCGGCCAGCATTGGCGTCAGCGGCAATTTCAGCATGGCGGCTAACGGCATCGAGGAAATCGTCGGGTTCTCCGGCGGCAACAACCGGGTGCTTGGCGACGCCAACAACAACACGCTGAACTTCGCCGGCATGACTGTGACCGATGCGAAGCTCGACGGCGGCAACGGCAACGACATCATTACCGGCACCGACGGTGACGACGTGATTGTTGGTGGCAAGGGCGATGACACACTCAACGGTGGTGAAGGCTCTGACACCTACGAGGTCGGCAATAATCAAGGCACCGACACATTCAGCGATGACGGATCGGTGGGCATCGACACGATCAAGGCGACCCACACCAGTGCGTCCATCAATGTCTCCGGCGACTTCTCGCATGACCAGACCGGCATCGAGGTAATTGACGCCAATGGCGGTGCCAATGTGCGGGTTCTCGCCACCGCTGCCGAAAATGAACTCGACTTCCGCGATGTCCAGCTCATTAACGGCGTTATTGTGGACGCTGCTGGCGGAAACGACATCGTGACCACATCGCAGACCACGAGTGACCATGTCGTTTATCGTGGTGGCAATGGCACCGACACGCTGCGAATCGCGCTGACGCTTGCTCAGGCGGCCAATGCGACGCTGATCAGCCAGATCGACGATGTGATCTCGGGTATCAGTACCGATGTCACCACAGGTGGCCTGGACTTCTCGGTTGATGGCTTTGAGACAATTATCAAGGGCATCACCATCGGCGACAGCTTCCTGCCTTTCGACAAGGTGCTGGAAGGTAACTGGCAAAACAACACGCTTGATGTTGCGACAGCGAATGGCGGGTTACTGACAACTGATGCCTACCTGGTTCTCGGGCGTGGCGGCAGCGACACGATTACTGGCAGCGATGGCAACGACATCCTTGTCGGAGAGGGCACCAACGACGTCATGAATGGCGGCGGTGGCGACGACACTTTCCTCGTGGGTTCGGGTGACGGTGACGACGTGTTCAATGGTGGAGCCGGTACAGACCGGGTACTCGCCATGGGCGACAATGTTGAAATCAGCCTTGCCGGGAGTTTCACCGCGGCCAATGAGGTCGAGGAAATCAGTGCAAACGGGTTCTCTGGCGTCAGCGTTCACGGCAATTGGCAGAACAACACCCTGGACTTCTCCAGCACGACGCTGACCGGCATCACCTTGATTGATGGCGAAGGCGGCAACGACACAATCACTGGTTCGTCAGGCGATGATATGATCATCGGTGGTGACGGCAATGATACGCTTCGCGGCGGCGCAGGGGACGACACGTTCCTGTGGTCGACCGGGGATGACAATGACCGTGTTGACGGTGGCATTGAAACCGGCGCCGATACCGTGGTGCTCACCAATACGACAGCGACACCGACCACATTCACGGTCGGCACGGTCGTCGGCGGTTCGGAAATCACTCCGCAGGTTCCCGGCACCGACAGCACGGACATCCAGGTGTCTGTGAGCAGTGGTGGCTCTGTCCGGATGGACGAGATCGAGGATATTGTCCTCAATCTCGGTTCTGGCGGTGACACCGTGAACATGACAACGCCGCTTGGCACCACGGCGCTGCACACGAACACCATCACGGTGAATGGTGGTGACGGCAACGATACGGTTGATGCTTCGGGCATCACCAGCGGCCACCGCGTCGTGTTCAGCGGCGGGGACGGCAATGACAGCTTCACCTCAGGCGGTGGCAACGACAGTTTCGACGGTGGTGCGGGGAGCGATACAGCCACCTTTGCAGCTACTCTGGATTCGACGTCGATCACTACCAACGGCTCCGGCGGCTGGACGGTGACGGCTGGTGTCGCGGAAGGTGAAGACACGGTATCCAATGTTGAAATCGTTGACGGTGCGGGAGCAGGACGCTTCCTGCTGGTCGGTAATGGCGGCTTCGCCAGCCTGCAGGACGCGGTCGAGGCTGCGACTGCCGGTGACACCATTCTGCTCGGAGACGGGGCGTTCGACGTCACCAAGGCAGGTGCCGCAACTCCCGGCCAGCTGGTGATCGACAAGGACTTGACGATCATTGGTCAGGGTATGGGGGCTTCCACCATCCAGGCGGTTGCCGACACCGGCACTGTGGGCGCTACACGGGGCATGATCCTCGTCGAGCCGGGCGTGACGCTCAATGTCAGCAAGCTGACCGTCAGCGGTAACGGCCATGACGTGTACCAGGGCTTCCGGCACAATGGGTCGGGGACATTCGACACGGTCACATTCACCGATATCCAGTACAATGCGAGCGGCCCGCACTATCAGGGCGTCGCGGTTGCTGCCTTTGGCGGCGGCGCTGGCCAGAACGTCGATGTCGTCAACTCGGTGTTCACCGATATCGGCCGCGTCGGCGTGCTCTATTTCGGTGCGGATGTTTCGGGCAATTTCGAAGGCAATAGCTACACCGGCAAGGGCGTGGGCGACCATCTCGATTACGCGCTCGACATCAGTGCGGGTGCAGATATCACCGTTGTCGGCAATACGATCTCCAACAATCTCGGTGTTGCGTCGAGCGATGGTTCCATCTCTGCCGGAGTTCTGGTTTCCACCTATTTCGCAGCCGGTACCGAGGCGACCGTCGAGGGCAACACGTTCACCGGCAACACATACGGTATCGTGGTCGGGTTCGACGGTTCTGACACCAGTACGGTTGATTTCAATGCCGGAAACAGCTTCACCGGCGGCACCGGCGGCGTATCCATCAACGGTAACGCAGTTGTAAGTGACATCGATCTGATCGGTGGCACTGGCGCTACGGTGAATTGGGATGGCGGCGTCAACGTCAACCTGATTGGCGGCGCGGATCTTGCTGACACGCTCAACGGCGGTGCCGGGGCTGACAGCATCACCGGACGCGGCGGCAATGATGTCATTGATGGCGGCAGCGAGGCTGATACGGCCAACTACGCCGATGCTCTGACAGCGACGGACATCGTCGCCAACGGCACCGGCGGCTGGACGGTGACGACCACGACCGAGGGCACCGACACGCTGACAAACGTCGAGATTGTTGATGGCGCGGAAGCCGCACGCTTCCTGCTGGTCGGCAATGGCGGCTTCGCCACCATTCAGGCCGCGGTTGATACGGCTGTCGACGGCGACACGATCCTGATCGCGGCCGGCACTTATGTCGAGGACGTGACAGTCTCTACTGCGAACCTGACAATCATCGGCGCCAATATGGGGCTTGCCGGCGATAGCGGCAGCCGCGGTGCCGAGAGTTCGCTCACCGGAATGCTGCGTTTTGCGCCTGGCGCGGATGGCAGCAGCGTCAACGGCTTGCAGATCCTGCAAGGCGGGACCGTTCTGGGCGAGACGGCCGGTGTCTATGTTCAGGCCGACAACATCGATGTCAGCAACATGCTGATCGAACGCAGCGGCGGCTTCGGATCGGCGCGCGGCATCATCACGGCGAGCGGCGATGCGCAGGGACTGGACGTCACGGCGTCCAAGATCACCGGTTTTGCGACCGGCATCTATGTCAATCCGGGTTCGGATGCGACGATCACGGGCAATTTGCTGGAAGCCAACAATGTCGGCCTCTCCAATGACGGTCCTGACGCTCTGGATATTTCCGGCAACAGCTTCGTCAACAATGTCGTCGAACAGATCGGTATCGGAGCGGCAAATGCCGGTGCGACCAATGTCGGTGCGATTGTCGGCGCCAACAGCTTCACCGGCGCTGCGCCGGAAGTCAGCATCTATGATGCCAATGGCGCGGCCCAGACTATCACCGGCACCGCGCATGACGACATCATCCATCTCGGTGCAGGCGATGACAGCATCGATGCGGGCGATGGCGACGACACCATCATCTGGACCGTCGGCGACGGCTCGGACATCGTTGACGGCGGCGTTGTGACCAACACCGACACATTCGAAGCGGTCGGCACGGGTGCTGCGGGCGAAGAGTTCCTGATTGAAACGGCTGCGGCTTACAACACCCGCATATTGCCTGCTGCATCAGACCTTGCTGCCGGTATCGAGATCGTTGTTTCGCGGTCCACGGACTTCGGCACCACATTCACCGTCATTGCGGAACTGCGGAACATTGATGCCATCGTCATCGGCGGCTCGTCGGCGTCTCCGTCGGCGCCCGGCTTCGGCGTCACGATCTCCGGCGACTTCTCCACCACCGATCTGGACTCCTCGACGATCACCATCAGGGGCACCAGCGGCGATGATGTGGTCGATGTCTCCAGCTTCGTCGACAGCAATTCGGGCGATGGCCTGCAGCACATCATCTTCGTCTCCAACGGTGGTCAGGACACCATCACCGGGGCGCGTGCTGAAGATTTGGTCGATCTCACCGGCCGCACGGTCGTCAGCAACGAGAACCTCGGCGGCGGCAGCTACAAGCTGACCTTCAATGACGGCTCCACGCTCACCTTCGCGAACGGCACGCCGGCCTTCGTGACCAATGCGGGAGCTGACAACGAGCAGCCATTCAACCTGCCAGCCGCCGTTACAGGGCTCGCCGACAGTTCGGTCGCCGAAAACGATGCAGGCGTGCTGATCGATACGTTCGACGTGAGCGACATCGACACGGCAAGCGGTCTGACCTTCCGGGTGCTTGATGCGTCCGGCACCTTTGAGGATGCCCGGTTCGAGGTTGTGGCTGCTAGCGGCACCACTGCGGGCCAGCCAGGCACTTACGAGCTGCGTCTGAAATCCGGCCAGAGCCTCGACCATGAAACCGACCCGACCATCGATCTGAAGGTCGAAGTCAATGATCACGGCCTGGTCAACAATCTGACCACGGTGCCGGTGACGGTGACGGTCAGTGATGTGCCAGAAGCGCCGGTTGCCGTTGATGATAGTTTCGCACCGCGTGTCGATACGGTAATAGAATTTGATCGAGGCCCATTGCCGCTCGACATTCCAAACGGTTATGGCGGACTTAACTGGGATGCTGATGATCTTGTTCCAACCAACGATTATGGACAATGGGCCGCTCGGTTCCGCTTTAGCGGTGGTGGAGATGCGCAAAGCGATGCGGTTAACAGTACTGCGAGCAGTCCTGATGGCAGCACTTTCACGCTGAACAGTTTGGACTTACAGCAATATCAGGGCGTAGGAGATCAAACATATAACAGCGGTCATTCTGCGACTGAGGCAACGATTTTTGGTTACAAGGATGGATTAGAAACGTACAGTCAAACTGTGACAATTACGCCAACTTACCAAATTTTTGCGGTTAACTTTGCCGATATTGATTCATTCACGATCACGGTTACAGGCTTTGGCTCCACAGGACTTGGACTCTATAGGTTGGATAACCTCTCTTATTCAACGGGTCTTCCGGTCAATGAAGATATCGCACACACCTTTGCTGCGGCTGATCTTGTCGGCAACGACACCGATGTCGATGGCGACACGCTGTCGGTCTCGGCGGTCTCTGCCACCAGCGCCAATGGTGCGGCGATCACGCTCAACGGCGATGGCACGATCAGCTACGACCCGACAGCGGCAGCCACGCTGCAGGCGCTTGGCGATGGTGAGACGCTCGAGGACAGCTTCACCTACACCGTGTCCGACGGCCATGGCGGCACGGATGAGGCCACGGTGGCGCTGACGGTGAACGGCGTCAACGATGCGCCGGTGGTCATCTCGCTTTCGGACACGCAGGTCCCGTCACCAATTACTGCGAGTTCCGGGGCAACCGGTGTGTCCGGTACTGCGCCGGGCGTTGCGGGCACGAATGGCGTAGCTGGAGCAAATGGTCTTGATGCATCGGCGCTCTATGCAGATGCGCTGCAAGCGGGCACCACCGGTGTTGATCATACGACCCTGCTTGCTTCGGCCACCGGGCAGAATGGCGGAACAGGCGGCGGCGGCGGCAACGGCGCTGGTGCTTCTTCGACCTATACGTCCTCCGGCGGCGACGGCTCGCCGTCGTCTCCGTATGGTGGCGTCACCACCTATGGAAACAATGCAGGTAACGGCGGTGATGGCGGTAACGGAGGTTCTGGCGGCAGTGCAACAGCAGAATTGCGCGGGAATGATGTCTCAGGGGCCAACGGCAATGATGTCCTTAACCTGGATATCGTCGCGACAGGTGGCCTGGGAGCCCAGGGCGGCCGTGGAAGTTACGCAGGAAGTCACGTAAACAACGGCGGGACGAATTTGTACTCCTACTCTGGCACGTATAACAGTTACACCAACATCCCGGGTCTGGCAGCCAATGCCGGCAACGGTGGCAACGGCTCCGAAAGCGGCCAGGCTGTCGCGAATGCCATCGACAACATCTTGAATGGTGACGGTGGCAATGATGTTCTTTCGATCGAGGCAGCGGCACAAACGCTGAATGGCGGCAACGGCGGCATTGGCTATTCCACCCTGGGAGGTAAGGACAACAATGGCACTCCTGGCAACAGCGGCAATGGCGGCAATGCCGGCCATGCGTTGGCGAGCGTAACGGGCAACGAACTTCACGGCGGCAGTGGCAATGATGCGATTGAAATTGTTGCGAACGTTTCATCTGGGGCCGGTGGAATTGGCGCTGGAACAAACGTGACGAGCATGGCTCATTATCTGGGCACCCTTGGAGGTGTCATTCCTTCCGCGACTGATATCGCCTACTATTTTGGCGATGCGGGCAGTGGTGGCGATGCCGGCAATGGCGGCAATGCCAGTGTCGTGATCGACGCCAACATATTGGCAGGCGATGCCGGCAATGATGTGCTCCGGATTGCTGTTGATTTGGCCGCAGGCGCGGCAGGGATCGGCGGCACACCTTATGCTGGTTACACCAACGCCCCCGTTTTCTATAACAACAGTTCTTATTCCTATGTTGCAGGCACGACTGGACCATCAGGCGATCCGGGACAGAGCGGCGTCGAAAATCTGACCATCACCAACAACGAGCTGCTCGGCGGCTCCGGCGACGACACGATCGAGATCAGTACCGGGTCGGTCGCTTCCGGTGGAACATTCGATGTCTCGGGCAACACCATCGATGGAGGCGACGATTTTGATACGCTCGATCTGAGCGGTCTTGACCGGGCGATCGATATCGATCTCGGTGCGGAAACCCTTGTTGTCAATGGCGCTGGATCGAACATTGTCACGTCAATCGAGAAGGTCATCGGAACCGCCTACGCCGACATTCTGAGCGGCTCTTCCGGAAACGACGAGCTCCTCGGTCTCGGCGGCGCCGACATCCTCAACGGCGGTCTGGGTCACGACACCCTGACCGGCGGCGACGGGGCGGATACCTTCGTCTTCGACGCGGATGCGCTGGCTAATGCACTTGGGGCCGGTGGCATTCAGGATCTGATTGCCGACTATGATTTTGACGGTGGCGATGTCGTGGATCTCTCGGCGCTGCTTGACGGACAGACGATCACCGATGCCAATGAAGCCAGCTATGTTAGGATGGACGCGGCGACCGGGAAGTTCCTGGAAGTCGACGTGGATGGCGCAGGCACCGACGCCGGGTTCGTGGCAATCGCCGAGTTTGCGACCGCTCCGGGTGCGGATGCGCTCAAGATCCTGGTCGATGATGACACGAGCACAACAGTGATCATCTGATCAGCCGTGTAGCTGGCCTTGATCCGGACCGGGTTGAAGGCCAGACTTACGCAGCGGAGTTCAAAATGCTACAGCCTCACGTCATGATTGACGTGAGGCTGTCGTGCCATGATACAGGTTGTTTCGGGGAAGCGGGTTGTTCGGGGTGTTGTTGTGACAAATGATGTATGTGACGGAGCGGTGAGGGCCGGGCGGTTCTCGCTGCGTGAAGCTGTTCGCGGCTTTTTGCTGATGGCCTGTGTCGGTCTTGCCGGGTGCCAGGCGTCAAACATTGGGGACGGGCTGTCCGCGTCGAATGCCGGCGTCACGGCGGTCACCAGTTCGACCTATGGCAGCGGGCCGGTGACGGTGACCATGCTGTTGCCGACAGATGCCGCGCTGAGGAAAAAGGCCGCCGATATTGCGGACGGCGCCAGGCTGGCGTTGGACGACCTTGGCGCCGGGCAGCTGACAATCGATTTCCAGGCGTTCAGTTCGACATCCGGGCAGGTCGTCAGCAAAATTCAGGCTGCCACCGCCGCCGGGACAAAGCTGATCATCGGGCCAGCGACGAACGCCGAGGTGTCCAAGATCATTTCCGGAACCAGCCTGCCACGGCCGCCGATTCTGGCGCTGGTCGCCAACAATTCGGCCGGCGGCACGCATATATGGCCGCTGTATGGCGATGCCATCGACAGCGCGCTCGAGGGCGTGGGTGTCGCGGTCGCGGCCAAGCAGAAGAACATTGTGGTGGTGCATGAAGCCGGATTCCCGGCTGAAAATCTGCTGCGCTTGCGCGAAGGCATCCGGCTCAAGGGCGGCAATACGGTCGGGTTCGTGCCCTATCCGAAAAGCGGCGTAAATTTGCGTGGAGCGTTCGCGAAAGGGGCGGCTGTCTTTGGCAAGGCGAATACGATTGTGCTGCTTGGCGGCGGCGAAGCAATCGGTCAGGTGATTGATATCCTGGCAGCCGGCGAATTCGGAAAATCCATCGCCACGGCAATTGCCACATCGCTGATCCCCGAAGAGATCTACAAGCGGCCATCGGCGCAAGGGCTGATGGTGGCGATCCCGTCAACGGCAAGTGTCAGCGTGATTGCCGAGCGCTTCAAGGCCAGGTTTGGTCGAAGCCCAAGCTATGATGCGGCGATCGGCTATGATGCCGTCGCGATCGCGGCGGGGCTTGTGCGCTCGAGCGGGGCTGACGCGATCACGGTTGCGAACCTGACGTCGACGCAAGGGTTTCGCGCCGCGACCGGCCTGTTCCGGTTCCGTCCCGATGGCAGGATCGAGCGGCGGATGGTGGTGCATCGCATTGAAAACGGCAGCTTGAAAATCATTCAGGAAGAGGGCGAGGGGTTTTAGCTCCATCGCTGCCGGATGCGCGGACCATGATGATTGACCCCGGTGCGTGCTATCGCCGACTATCGCTGGGCAGGGAAACAGGCTCGGGGGAGTGCCATGAGCACACAAACCATGGACGGTGACGAAACGCGGGGCCGCCGCGCGCTGCTTTGGCTCTACCCGGTGCTGGCTGCTTTCGTGGCGGTTCTGTTTGTCCTGCAGTCCCTGCCGCTGGTTCTGCCGATCGGGCCGATGTACTGGGATGTGCTGGTTTACTACGATGCGATTGGCCGCATCGCGCAAGGCCAATGGCCGGCGATCGATTTCTTCGCGCCGGTGGGACCGCTCGAGTATTTTCTGGCGGCTTTCTCCGACTGGTTGTTTCCTGTCGCTCAACCGGTGCTGCTGACGCAGTGGATCTGGTTGCCGGTCACGGTGCCGGTGATGGCGCTGATCCTTTGGGATGTGGCCCGGCGGGGTCATGGCAGACTGGCGTTCTGGCTGCTGGCGCCGTGGATGCTGTTTACCGCGCTGCCCTACAATGCGGTTGATTTCTATCCCTATCCGGGCACCGACGCGTTCGGGATCTACAACCGGCACGGCGCCCATCTGATGTATCTCGTGGCCGCGACCGTGCTGTTTGTGCGTGGGCCGGTGATACAGACCGTGCTGTTGAGCGTTCTGGTTCTGGCGCTGGCTTTCTGCAAGATCACGGCATTTCTGGCTGCTGGTCCGATCTTGCTGTTTGGTCTGGTGCTTGGCCGCATTCGCCTTGCAACCGCGATTACCACGGCACTGATCTGTGTCGGCGTGACCGGTATTGCGGAACTGACGACCGGGCTGGTGGTGCCCTATGTGCAGGACATCATCGTGCTTGCATCGCAAAACACCGATGCCTTGCTGCCGCGGTTTCTGACTGCGATTTCGCTGCATTTCATTGTCATGGGCGCCGGCGGTGTGTTGGCGATTGTTTTGCTGGTTGCAGCACTCACCGGCAATGCAGTGGCCGGTGGCCGAAAAACAGGAAACCCGATTGCCCGTTTGATTGATGCGGACTGGTTCTGGGTCGGGCTGCTTCTGGTGTGCGGGTTGTTCTACGAGACGCAAAACACCGGCAGCCAGGCCTTTTTGCTGGTCTGGCCGGCGCTTCTGGCGATCCTGCTTAAGCCAAAGGCCGGATACGGGCGCTACAGCATGGTGATCGTGATCTTGATTGGGTTCACCGTCATTCCCAATGTCAGTACGGTGCTGCACAAGGCGGCACGGGCCATTGCGGTTGCGCCGGGGTATGTCGAGCTGGATGCTCCTGACCTGGGACCGATCGGACGGGTTTCGGCCAAGGATGTTTTCGTCACCCGGGCGGAGCGGATGCGGCAGATCTATATTGATCGCCGCGAGACCTTCGAGGTCATCGCGGAAGAAGAGATCTTGCCGTCGCCTCTGCTGTTTTCGGATCCGGATTATCAGTATTTTCTGCTGCAGGAGATGCAGGCGGCGGCCGTGGCGGTCAAGGCGCTCGAGCTCAGAAGCCACCGGCGTTTCGAGCGGGTTTTCAATCTCGATTTCGCCAACCCATTTCCGTATATCCTGAAAAAGAAGGGCGCAGACTATGTTGCCATCGGCGCCGATGCCAACAGGGCGGTTCCCGAACTTGACGCCAGGACGCGCGATGCGGTGGCACAAACCGATCTGGTGCTGGCGCCAACCTGTCCGGTGCAACATGCCAGGAAGGTATTGCTGGAGCACTATGCCCCGGCCTTGACAGCGCATCAGCGGATTACGCTGACGCCTTGTTTCGATGCCTATATTCTGTCCATTGCTCCCTGATCGTATTTCGATGCGTGAGGTAATTTGTTCAAGAGCGCAATTGCCATCTTGACGGTTACACCATGGAACAGGACAGTGTGCGTCTGAAACCAATCCCAATGTCCGGAGTATGTGATGGTCATCGATCCGCCCTATCTAATTTTTCTTGGTGATGTGCCAGACGCGCTCGCAGCAAAGACCGGTCTGGGGATCGTTGACTGGCGGCCGGAGTGGTGCATTGGTCAGTTGCGTCTTGAGGGCTGTCAGGCGGACGCCAATATACCCGACCTCTCAATCGAGGACGCCGCAGCGCAAGGCGTGAAAACCATGGTGGTTGGCTCGGTGAACGCCGGTGGTGTTCTGCCTGAGCACTGGATCGCTTCCATTATCGCAGCGCTTGACGCCGGCATGAACGTAGCGACCGGATTGCATACCCGGCTGTCGTCGGTTCCCGAAATCCGGGACGCCGCAGCACGCGGTGGCGCCAAGCTGCATGACGTCCGCTTCTCTGATCAACGCTTTGATACCGGCAAGGGGGCAAAGCGCGCCGGTCTGCGCTGCCTGACGGTTGGCACCGATTGTTCGGTGGGCAAGAAATATACGGCGCTGGCGCTGGAACGCGAAATGCGGGCGCGTGGGATGGATGCGGATTTCCGCGCCACCGGGCAAACCGGTGTGTTCATTTCCGGGCGCGGAGCTTCGATTGATGCGGTGGCAGCGGATTTTATTTCCGGCGCTGTCGAATGGATCGCACCAGCTGCGGACCCTGACCATTGGGATTTGGTCGAAGGACAGGGGTCGCTGTTTCACCCGAGCTTCGCCGGGGTGTCGCTGGGCCTGCTGCACGGTGCGCAAGCCGATGCTTTTGTGGTCTGTCACGAGCCAACACGCACCACCATGCGTGGGGTCAAACATGGCTTGCCCAGCATCCAGGAGGTGATCGATATGACGATCGCCTGCGGGCGACTGACCAATCCGGCGATCACCTGTACCGGAATTGCGGTCAACACGCAGAAGCTTGGCGAGGCGGAAGCTAAGGTGCTGCTTGAGGAGTTGGCAAAGGAGTATGGGGTTCCGGCCACAGATCCGATCCGTTTCGGGGTGGTGGAGTTGGTCGACCGGCTGGCGACGATCAAGGGATAACCGCAAGATTTCACCAAAGTAGCACTTGCAACGGTGAGAAAGGTGAATAAGGTAAATGAGCGTTCATTTAATTGATGGACGTTTCTGGGACCGGATTGTTGCGAGGATAACGGCCGGGACCCACAAAAAGAATGGCGCCGGGTTACAACCGGTGTGAGGATGGCCAGTGGGAACGGCCAGTTGTGTGGAGTGACATCCACGCGCCCGGACATTGCGTCAAGCCGTCCGGGCAGGGAGGAGAATTGAGGAATGGAAGCCACAGGCGTCATCGCCGGCGGCAAGCCGGTTACGTTTCCGCAGTACTTGCTGTTGAACGCAAAGCGTTTTGCAGCGCGGCCTGCGATGCGGATCAAGGACTATGGTATCTGGCAGACTTGGAATTGGTCCGAGCAGCGCGATGAAATTCGCGAGTTCGCACTCGGTCTGAAGGCCATGGGGTTGGTTGAAGGCGAGCGGATCGCCATTGTCGGATCCAACCGGCCGCGGCTCTACTGGGCCTTTTGTGCTGCCCAATCGCTCAAGGCGATTCCCGTTCCTGTCTATGCGGACTCTGTGGCCGAAGAGATGGCCTATGTGCTGAACCATGCCGGTGTGCGTTTCGCCGTTGTGCAGGACCAGGAGCAGGTCGACAAGATCCAATCCGTTGCAGCTGATGTTCCTATGCTGACCGACATCATTTTTGATGAACCGCGTGGACTGCGTGACTATGAACGCACCCATTTGCATGATTTTGGCGCGGTTCAGGAAAGGGCCCGCGATATTATCGCCGCCAATCCTTCCGCGATCTCAGACTGGGAGGCCGGGATCTGGGCGTCAGACGGCAGCGAGACCTCCGCCATTCTCTATACATCGGGCACCACCGGCCGCTCGAAGGGTGTGATGCTGACGGCTGCGGCCTCGGTGAAGGCTGCGGAAGACACTGCCAAATTTGATAACATGACCGAGCAGGATGAAGTGCTTGCCTATCTGCCGCTGGCCTGGGTCGGGGATCACTACCTCAATTACGCGCAAGGCTATGTCGTCGGGCTGTGCATGAGTTGTCCGGAAAGCCCGGAAACCGTGGCGCAGAACCTGCGCGAAATCGGCCCCAGCTTCTATTTTGCTCCGCCGCGGGTGTTTGAAGGTTTGCTGACCAGCGTGATGATCCGGATGGAAGATGCGAGCAAGCCGAAGAAGTGGCTGTTTCATCACTATCTCGGCGTTGCCAAGGCCTATGGCGAGAAGATTCTTGAAGGCCGTCCGGTGCCGCTGTCAGGGCGGATTTCCTACTGGATCGGTGACAAGCTGATTTACGGTCCGCTTCGCAACGTGCTCGGATTCACACGGATCCGCACGGCCTATACCGCCGGTGAGGCGATCGGGCCGGACCTGTTTTCATTTTTCAGGTCTCTGGGGATCAATCTCAAGCAGCTTTATGGCCAGACCGAAGCGTTTTTGTATGTCACCGCCCAAAAGGACGGCGATGTGCGTCCTGATACGGTGGGGCCCGCTGCTCCCGATGTCGAAATTCGCATTGCCGAAAGCGGCGAAGTGCAGTTCCGCTCGCCGGGCATGTTCACCGGCTATTACGGTGATGAGGAAAAGACCAAGGAAGCCATGACGCCGGATGGCTGGGTGATGACAGGGGATGCCGGCATTTTCGATGCCCGGGGCCATCTCAAGATCATCGACCGGGCCAAGGATGTGGGTAAGCTGACGAGTGGTGCGCTCTACGCGCCGAAATACATCGAGAACAAGCTCAAATTCTTCCCCAATATCAAGGAAGTGGTGGCTTTCGGTGATGGCCGGGATTTCGTTGCGGTGTTCCTCAATATCGATCTGACGGCGGTCGGTAACTGGGCCGAACGCAACAACATCTCTTACGGCTCCTATCAGGAGTTGGCGGGCCTGCCGCAGGTCTATGAGATGATGACTGGTCACATCAATCAGGTGAACCGGGATCTGGCCGCCGAGCCGATGATGGCCGGGGCGCAGATCAAGCGCTTCCTGGTGCTGCACAAGGAACTTGACGCCGATGACGGCGAATTGACCCGGACGCAGAAAGTGCGTCGCAGCTTTCTCGCTGAACGCTACGGGCCGTTGATCGAGGCGCTTTATGATGGATCGGACGAGAAATTCATCGAGACGGAAATGACGTTCGAGGATGGTCGCAAGGGCACCATTCGCGCAACGGTGAAAGTGGCGGACGCCGAAATTCATCCCACCTCAGATGCAATGCCGGAGGCTGCCGAATGAATGCGCGTGTCAAACATGTCGAGCTGCATGCCGAAGACGACGGGCTCAATCCCGGCGATGTGATGCTGAAGGTCGACAATGTGTCATTGTCGTTTGGTGGCGTGAAGGCGATCTCAGACATTTCCTTCGACATCAGGAAAGGCGAGATTCGCGCCATCATCGGCCCGAATGGCGCCGGCAAGACCTCGATGCTGAATGTGATAAACGGGTTTTATCATCCGCAGGAAGGTGTGATCACGTTTCGCGGTCAGGCACGTTCGCGGATGCAGCCTTATGAAGCTGCGGCTTCAGGCATTGCGCGTACGTTCCAGAATGTCGCGCTGTTCAAGGGCATGTCGACGCTCGACAACATCATGTCGGGGCGAACGCTGAAGATGCACAAGAACTTCTTCTGGCAGGTGCTCAATGTCGGGCCGGCGCGCAATGAGGAAATCGAGCATCGGCTGAAGGTTGAGGAGATCATCGACTTTCTCGAGATCCAGCACATTCGCAAGACGCCTGTGGGCAAATTGCCTTACGGTCTGCAGAAGCGGGTTGAACTGGGCCGGGCGCTGGCGATGGAGCCGGATCTGCTGCTGCTCGATGAGCCGATGGCAGGTATGAATCTTGAAGAAAAAGAGGATATGAGCCGCTTCATTCTGGATGTGAACAGCCAGATGGGCACGACCATTGCTCTGATCGAGCATGACATGGGCGTGGTGATGGATATTTCCGACCGTGTGGTGGTGCTCGACTACGGCCGCAAGATTGGTGATGGGCCGCCTGAAGAGGTGAAGAACAACCAGGATGTCATCGACGCCTATCTGGGAGTGTCACACTGATGGACTTTCTCTATTCAATTCTCGTCGATCCGTTCATCCAGATGGTGGATATGCCCGACTTCTTCCTGCAAGTTCTGTGGGAAGGTTTTGTCGCGGGTGTGCTGTATGCGCTGATCGCGCTGGGTTTCGTGCTGATCTTCAAGGCCTCGGGCGTGTTCAACTTCGCGCAGGGCATCATGGTGGTGTTTGCCGGTCTGACACTTGTCGGCCTGCATGAAAAAGGCGTTCCGGCCTATCTGGCGCTGATCCTGACCATCGGTGTGATGGGAATTCTGGCGCTTGCCGTTGAACGCTTCGTGATGCGGCCGCTGGTCAACCAGCCGGACATCATTCTGCTGATGTCGACCATCGGACTGACCTACTTTCTGGTCGGGTTCGGCGAGTTCGTCTTTGGCGGCGAACCCAAGCAGATGATCACCGAAGAACTGGGGCTGCCAACCGGGTCGACGGCGTTCGAGATCGGCGATGGCGGGCTTCTGATCCTGCAGCATATCGACATTGCCGCGGCGGTGATCGCGCTGATCATGGTCGGCGCGCTTGCGGTGTTCTTCAACAAGACGAGGATCGGCAGGGCGTTGCGCGCGGTGGCTGACGACCATCAGGCAGCACTTTCGGTCGGGATTTCGCTCAACCAGATCTGGGCCATTGTCTGGTTTGCCGCCGGTATCGTGGCGCTGACCACGGGGATCATGTGGGGTGCGCGCTCAGATGTGTCCTTCGCGCTTGAAATCATCGCGTTCAAGGCCTTGCCGGTGCTGATCCTTGGTGGCTTCACCTCGATCCCGGGCGCCATCGTTGGCGGACTGATCATCGGAATCGGCGAAAAGGTCGGTGAAATCTATTGGGGTCCGCTTGTGGGCGGCGGCATCGAAAGCTGGCTTGCCTACATGATCGCGCTGATCTTCCTGCTGTTCCGGCCACAAGGCTTGTTTGGTGAACGCATTATCGAGAGGGTGTAACGATGCATAAAAGCCGTCTTTCCGCTATCGTCATCGATTGTCATACCGATCATATCGAGCAGGCTGCCGGGTTCTGGTCGCAATTGCTGGGCCAGCCTTCCTATGTTGAAGATGATGGCCATCGCGCCACCATTGCGGCTGCGGACAAGGGTGTTTCGCTGGTTATCGAGGCGGTTCACGATGAAGCGAAGATTCATTTCGACATCGAAACCAATGACCTTGCAGCCGAGGTACACCGCATCGAAAGCCTGGGTGGGCGCAAGATCGGGGTTGTTGATCATGCAGTGATCATGGAGGCGCCGACCGGACACCGGTTCCGTCTGACCGGTCCAAGTTCACACGTGCTGCCGTCGAGCGGGAATGTCTGGGGAGACGAGTAATGCTGTACCGCGAATCTGGCCAGTACAAGACCAGTTACATTGCCGATCAGGCGATTTTTCCGATCCGGGAAGATCGAATCGGTATGGCGATCATCGGGCTGATCGCTCTGGCGATCCCGTTTTTTGCCAGCGACTTTTTTCTCAACGCGATCATGACGCCATTCCTGATCCTGGCGCTGGCGGCAATCGGTCTGAACATTTTGACCGGTTATGCCGGGCAATTGTCGCTCGGCACCGGGGCTTTCATGGGCGTGGGTGCCTATAGCTGCTACAAGCTGACGACGATCTTTCCGGAGACGAATATCGTCATTCTGGTGCTGCTTTCCGGGCTGTTCTCAGCCGGAATCGGCGTGCTCTTCGGTCTGCCATCGCTCAGGATCAAGGGATTGTATCTGGCTGTTACGACACTTGCGGCGCAGTTTTTTCTCGAGTGGTGCTTCATCCGTATTCCGTGGCTCTACAACTACAATGCATCGGGCGCGATCGAGGTGCCGGAGCGGCGCGGCTTTGGAGATATAATCCTGACCGGCCCGTCGGCAGCACCCATGACCCAATATTTTATTGTTCTGGGTATTGTGGTGGTGGTGACGCTTGCCGTTAAAAACATCGTGCGCGGCCGGATTGGCCGGCAGTGGATGATGATCCGCGACATGGACATTGCCGCAGAACTTATGGGCGTGCGGCCTCTGACGGCCAAGCTTTCGGCCTTCGCCGTGTCATCTTATCTGTGTGGCGTCGCCGGTGCGATGTTCATCTTTTTCTATCTCGGTGCTGCCGAACCATCGGCGTTTTCAATCACCCTGTCATTCCAGATCCTGTTCATGGTCATCCTCGGTGGGCTGGGCAGTCTTGTCGGCTCGTTCTTTGGAGCTGCATTCATCTGGGGACTGCCGATTGTGCTGCGCTCAGGTTTGCCGGCGATAGGGATCGGCGTCGGAGCTGAAACTGTCTTTCACATTGCGACCATGGTTGTGGGCGCACTGATCATCTTTTTTCTCATTGTCGAACCACACGGGCTGGCAAGGCTCTGGTCGCTCGGCAAGGAGAAAATGCGCGTGTGGCCGTTTCCATACGCCTGACCAACTGGTGTTTTCCGGGACGTCTGAGGAGGCGGTCCGGGAAGCTTCCATAAGCGACATTGTCCGGGCATGGGGCCCGTCCGGACCAGACATGTCGGGAGGAATAGGGTCCCCGCACTGGTGCGGAAATCGCGCCTAATGGGAGGAATACAATGCGACTGAAATGTCTGATTGCCGGAACCGTCATGGCCGGCACCCTGGCGGGCGCAGCGTTGCCGGCTTTCGCCGCCGACGAGTTGTTGGTACCGCTGTTCAGCTACCGGACCGGCCCTTATGCCGGCTCTGGCATCCCGATTGCCAATGGCATGCATGACTATCTCACCATGCTCAACGAGCGTGATGGTGGTATCAACGGCGTCAAGATTCGCGTCGCCGAATGCGAAACCGGCTACGACACCCAGAAGGGTGTGGAGTGCTACGAGCAGGTCAAGGGCGAAGGTGCTATCGTCATCAACCCCTATTCGACCGGCATCACGTTGCAGGTGATCCCGAAGGCTTCGGTTGACAAGATCCCTGTGCTGTCGATGGCCTACGGTCTTTCGGCTGCGGCTGAAGGCAACACATTCCCTTGGGTGTTCAATCCGCCGGACACGTACTGGGATGGCGCATCTGCGATCGTCACCGACATTGCTCGCCGCGAAGGTGGCGCCGAAAACCTCAAGGGTAAGAAGATTGGTTACATCTTCCTTGATGCCGGCTATGGCCGCGAGGCGATCCCGCTGCTTGAACAGATGTCCAGCGACATGGGCTTCGAGCTTATGCAGTACCCGGTTGCCGGCAAGGAAATGCAGAACCAGTCGTCGCAGTGGCTCAACATTCGCCGCGACAAGCCTGACTACATGGTCATGTGGGGCTGGGGCGCAATGAGCCCGACTGCTGTGAAGGAAGCCACAAAGATCCGCTACCCGATGGACAAGTTCTATGGTGTGTGGTGGTCCGGCGGCAATGACGACGCGGCAGCCGGCGGCGAAGCAGCCAAGGGTTACCGTACGCTCAACTTCCACGGTGTGGGCGCTGACTATCCGTTCATCGCGGACATCAAGAAGTACGTTGTTGATGCTGGCAAGAGCCAGGTTGATCCGGCCAAATTTGCCGACAATCTCTACAACCGTGGTGTTTACAACTCGATGCTGATCGCCGAAGGCATCCGCCGTGCGCAGGAGCTCTCGGGCAAGACTGTGATCGACGCGACGGACATGCGTAACGGTCTTGAGAACCTCGACATCACCGAGGCACGGCTCAAGGAAATGGGCATGGAAGGCTTCGCATTGCCGATGAAGCTGTCGTGCTCAGACCATTCCGGTCATCACAAGGTCTATGTGGTGGAATGGGATGGCAAGGATTGGCAGAAGTCGGGCGACTGGTTCTCGCCGGACGTCGACATGGTCAAGCCGCTGCTCAAGAAAGCGGCTGAAGACTATGCCGCAAGCAATGCTCCTTGGCCTGAGCGGACTGAAGCCTGTGCCAACTAAGGCATGACGAACAACCGCCGCGCGGAGAATTTTCCTCGCGCGGCGGGCAACCGCCCCTGACGCCAATTCAGACCGGAGAGGGTCCAGCCGATGTCCGCTTCCGTATCGACCGATGCGCAAACACAGCCGAATATTCTGGCGGTGAACAATATCGAAGTGATCTATGATCACGTGATCCTTGTGCTCAAGGGTGTGTCGCTGGTGGTGCCGGAAGGTGGGATTGTGGCTCTGCTTGGTGCCAATGGTGCGGGCAAGTCCACGACACTGAAAGCGATTTCCAACCTGCTGCGCTCGGAGCGCGGCGAGGTGACCAAGGGATCGATTGAATTTGAAGGCAAGCGTATCGAGGCGCAAACTGCCAATGAGCTGGTGCGGCGCGGCTGCATTCAGGTGATGGAAGGCCGGCATTGCTTCGGGCATCTGACGGTCGAGGAAAACCTGCTCACCGGCGCCTTCACCAGAAAGGACGGCAATGCGGCGATCAAGCGCGACATTGAAATGGTTTATAACTATTTCCCGCGATTGAGAGAACGCCGGACCAGCCAGGCTGGTTATACATCCGGTGGCGAGCAGCAGATGACGGCGATTGGCCGGGCGCTGATGAGCCGTCCGAAGATGATCCTGCTTGACGAGCCATCCATGGGATTGGCGCCGCAGTTGCAGGAAGAAATCTTTGAGATCATCAAGAAACTCAACGAGCAGGAAGGTGTGTCGTTTCTGCTGGCCGAGCAGAACACCAATATCGCACTCCGCTACGCCACCTATGGCTACATTATGGAATCGGGCCGCATCGTCATGGATGGCGTGGCCAGCGATCTTCGCGAGAACGAGGACGTCAAGGAGTTCTATCTCGGCGTTGGTGGCGAAGGCCGGCGCTCGTTCAAAAACGTCAAGCACTACAAGCGGCGCAAGCGCTGGCTGGCCTGAGGCGCGAGGGCAGGGCTCATTTTCTTGGACGTTTTGTCCACAGCAGACCGGTCCGAGGACTTGTGGGATGACGCGGAAGACGATAAAAATAAACAAACGTTCATTTAATTGTGTGGGCCATGGCGCGACGGGCGGGATCAAACGGGGCTGAAACGGCGGAGAAGCTGCGTAAGGTAGCGCTCGAACTGTTCGCACGCTCAGGCTACGCGGCGGTGTCGATGCGGGCAATCGCGGCCGAAACCGGCGTGCAGGCTGGCGCGATCTACAATCATTTTCCGACCAAGCAGGACCTGCTGAACGAGTTGCTCCAGGTTCACATGGAGACGCTGCTCAATGCCTGGGCGGAAGCCGAAACGCCGGGGCTTGCGCCGCCGCAGGCGCTTGAGCATTTCGTCCGGTTTCACATCCGCTATCACCTTACCAAATCCCGTGAGGTGTTTATCTCCTACATGGAACTGCGCAGTCTCGAGGGTGCGAATTTCAGCGCTATCGAGGCTCTGCGACGCAGATACGAGAGCTTCCCGCGAGCCATTCTGGAACGTGGCGCAAGCGACGGTTCATTCGATATCATCGACCCGCAGGTCACCACCATGGCGATCATCGCCATGCTCAACGGCATGACCACCTGGTTCCGCGACAACGGGCGATTGTCGCTCGATGAAATCGAGGCGATCTATGTTCGTCTGGTGGCGCGGCTGGTGGGACAGAAGAAGGAAGACTGACATGTTCACAGCAAGCATGAATTTCGGACTTGGCGAAGATATTGACGCACTGCGCGACATGGTTTCCCGCTTTGCCGCTGACCGTATCGCGCCGGTAGCCGAGCAGACCGACCGCGAGAACCAGTTTCCTGCGCATTTGTGGCAGGAGATGGGTGCGCTGGGCTTGCTCGGCATGACCGCCAATCCGGATTTCGGCGGCACCGGCATGACTTATCTGGCGCATGTGGTGGCGATGGAAGAAATCAGCCGCGCGTCGGCCTCGATTGGCCTGTCCTATGGCGCGCATTCCAATCTTTGCGTCAATCAGATCAACCGCTGGGGCACGGAAGCGCAAAAGCAGAAATATCTGCCAAAACTCTGTTCCGGCGAGAATGTCGGTGCGCTGGCGATGAGTGAGCCGGGCTCGGGGTCGGACGTGGTTTCGATGAAGCTGCGCGCGGAGAAGCGCAATGACCGCTATGTGCTTTCCGGCAACAAGATGTGGATCACCAACGGGCCCGACGCCAACACGCTGGTGGTCTATGCCAAGACCGATCCGGAGGCGAAATCGCGCGGCATCACCGCGTTCCTGATCGAGAAGGGCATGGCCGGGTTCTCGACCGCGCAAAAACTCGACAAGCTGGGCATGCGCGGCTCCAACACCTGCGAGTTGGTATTCGAGGACTGTGAAGTGCCGTTCGACAATGTGCTCGGCGAGGAAGGTCAGGGTGTCAAGATCTTGATGTCGGGGCTTGATTACGAACGGCTGGTGCTGGCTGGCGGGCCGCTCGGCATCATGGCGGCGGCGATGGATGTGGTCGTGCCCTATTGCCACGAGCGCAAACAGTTCGGCGAGCCGATCGGCAATTTCCAGCTGATGCAGGGCAAGCTGGCCGACATGTATACGACGATGAACGCTTGCCGGGCCTACGTCTATGCGGTGGCGCAGGCTGCTGACCGCGGCGAGACCACCCGCAAGGACGCGGCGGGTTGCATTCTCTATGCAGCGGAGAAGGCGACGCAACTGGCGCTGGAAGCAATTCAGACGCTGGGCGGCAATGGTTATATCAACGACTACCCGACGGGCAGACTGTTGCGCGATGCCAAGCTCTACGAGATTGGGGCCGGAACATCGGAAGTGCGCCGCATGCTGATCGGGCGTGAGATGATGGCGGAGACGGCGTGAGTATCATCCAATCCAAAATCTCCACTGGCTCGCAGGCGTTCAAGGACAACGCTGCAAAAATGCAGGCGCAGATAACCGAGGCCGCCGAGGTTGCTGCCTTGCACGGGCAGGGTGGAACGGAAGCCTCGCGCGAACGCCATGTTGGACGGGGCAAATTGCTGCCGCGCGAGCGGGTGGCGACATTGCTTGATGCGGATTCACCGTTTCTCGAGGTCGGACGGTTCGCGGCGCACGGACTTTATGGTGGCGATATCGCCAGCGCTGGTGTGATCACGGGGGTTGGCCGGGTCAATGGCCGCGACGTGATGGTGGTCTGCAATGACGCCACGGTGAAGGGCGGCACCTATTATCCGCTAACGGTGAAAAAGCATCTGCGCGCCCAGGAAATCGCGCTCGAAAACAATCTGCCTTGCGTCTATTTGGTGGATTCGGGCGGCGCCAATCTGCCCAATCAGGACGAAGTGTTTCCCGACCGGGATCATTTCGGCCGGATTTTCTTCAATCAGGCCAACATGAGTGCCAAGGGGATCGCGCAAATCGCCGTGGTGATGGGGTCGTGCACGGCAGGCGGCGCCTATGTGCCGGCGATGAGCGACGAGACCATCATCGTGCGCGATCAGGGCACGATCTTTCTGGCCGGCCCTCCGCTGGTCAAGGCCGCCACCGGCGAGGTGGTGAGCGCCGAGGATCTGGGCGGCGGCGACGTGCACACGCGGCTGTCGGGCGTGGCCGATCATCTGGCCGACAATGATGCCCATGCGCTGGAACTGGCACGCCAAGCAGTGGCCAATCTCAATAATCGGGGCGGGACAGGGCTTGCGGGGATGGATATCCTGGCGCCGGAAGATCCGCTCTATGATCCGGCCGAGATCGCCGGGATCATTCCCGCCGACACACGCCAGCCTTATGACATTCGTGAGGTGATTGCGCGGATGGTCGACGGCTCGCGGTTTGACGAGTTCAAGGCGCGCTACGGCACCACAATCGTTTGTGGCTTTGCCCATGTGATGGGCATGCCGGTGGGGATTGTCGCCAACAATGGCGTGCTGTTTTCCGAAAGTGCAGTGAAGGCGGCGCATTTCGTTGAGCTCTGCTCGCAACGGAAAATCCCGCTGGTGTTCCTGCAGAATATCACCGGCTTCATGGTCGGACAGAAATACGAAGCCGGTGGCATTGCCAAGGATGGCGCCAAGATGGTGACCGCAGTGGCGACGACACAGGTGCCGAAGATCACCATGATCGTCGGCGGCTCGTTTGGCGCGGGTAATTACGGCATGTGCGGGCGGGCTTTTTCGCCGCGGTTCATGTGGACCTGGCCCAACAGCCGGATCTCGGTGATGGGTGGTGAACAGGCAGCCGGCGTGCTGGCAACGGTCAAGCGCGATGCCATCGAGCGCAAGGGCGCTGAGTGGTCAGCTGAGGATGAGGCGGAATTCAAACGTCCGACCATCGAGATGTTCGAAACCCAGTCGCACCCGCTCTATGCTTCTGCTCGGCTGTGGGATGACGGAATCATCAATCCACTCAAATCACGCGAGATTTTGGCGCTCAGCCTGTCGACGGCGCTGAATGCCCCGATTGTCGAGACCAAATTCGGCGTGTTCAGGATGTGATGGGAATGACCATGATCACCAAAATCCTCATCGCCAACCGGGGCGAGATTGCTTGCCGGATTATTCGCACGGCGCGGAAAATGGGCATTGCCACGGTTGCGGTTTTTTCCGAGGCTGATGCACGCGCGCTGCATGTCGAGATGGCCGATGAGGCGGTGCTGATCGGGCCGGCGCAGGCGAGCGAGAGTTATCTCAAGATTGACGCGATCCTGAGTGCTGCCAAGCGCACCGGCGCGGATGCGATCCATCCTGGTTACGGATTTTTGTCGGAGAACCCGGGTTTTGTCGATCAGGTGGAGAAGGCCGGGCTGATTTTCATCGGACCATCGGCCAAGGCAATTCGTGCCATGGGGCTGAAGGATGCGGCCAAAGCGTTGATGGAAAAGGCAAACGTGCCGGTGGTGCCGGGCTATCATGGCGAGGCGCAAGAGCTTGTTGTGCTGGCAGGCAAGGCCAACGAGATCGGGTTTCCGGTGCTGATCAAGGCGCGCGCCGGCGGTGGCGGCAAGGGTATGCGCAAGGTCGACCGGCAGGAGAACTTTCCGGCGGCGCTGTCTTCGGCCAGACGCGAGGCCAAAGCCTCGTTCGGCGATGACCGGGTACTGGTGGAGAAATATGTCGCCACGCCGCGGCATATCGAAATTCAGGTGTTTGGCGATAAGCACGGCAACGTGGTGCATCTGTTTGAGCGCGACTGCTCGGCGCAGCGACGGCACCAGAAGGTGATCGAGGAAGCGCCTGCACCGGATATGCCCGATGACATGCGCGAGGCGATGGGCGCTGCAGCCGTGCAGGCTGCCAAGGCAATCGATTATGCCGGCGCGGGTACGGTGGAGTTCATCGTTGACGCCAGCGAGGGGCTTAAGGCCGATAAGTTCTGGTTCATGGAAATGAACACGCGGCTGCAGGTCGAGCATCCGGTGACAGAACTGATCACCGGACTGGATCTTGTTGAGTGGCAGATCCGCGTGGCCTCGGGCGAGGCCCTGCCGCTCAGGCAGGACCAGCTCTCGATCAACGGTCATGCGATTGAAGCGCGGATTTATGCCGAGGACGCTGAGAAGGACTTCTTGCCCGCGGTCGGCCGTTTGGGACATCTGCAGTTTCCGGATGGCGACATCAGGGTCGATGCGGGCGTGAGAGCGGGCGACGAGATCACGCCATTTTATGACCCGATGATTGCCAAGGTGATTGCGCATGGCAAGACCCGGGCCGAGGCGCTGTCAAAGCTGGCAGGTGCGCTGGGGCGGACAGAGATCGCCGGAACTGTGACCAACACAGCGTTTCTGGCGAAGCTTTGCCGTGACGATGATTTTGCAGCCGAGCGGCTCGATACCGGCCTGATCGAGCGCAACATTGCCAGCCTGACGGCGCGTTCTCCAACGCCCGAGGCCATCTTGGCACTGGCGGTGCTTGCCGCATCGGGCATGGTTCCATCGCGACCTGAAAACACTGGCTCAGTAGCGGCCATTGGCCCGTTCGAAATCTGGGGTGCTCCGAAGCGCTCGGTGACGCTTGAAATCAATGGAGCGGAAAGCATTTTTACGGTTGAGCGGGAAGCCACTGATATGTGGCGTATTGCCAGCGGTACCATGAAGGCCGGTGCTATGCGCCTGGATGCGGTTCGCCCGAATGGAAATGACTGGGCCTTCAGAGCCGATGGCGTGACGCAGCGCTGCCGGCTGGTCCAGAGCGACGTGGAAGTGGCGGTGTTTCATGAGGGGCTGACACACCGGTTCGGCAAGCAGCAACGCAAGCGTACAGATGATCTGGCTGCGGGCGGGGATCAGGTGATCTCGATGATGCCCGGGATTGTCAAACAGGTGCTTGTTGTCCCGGGCCAGGAGGTCAAAGCAGACGAGCCGATGGTGATCATGGAAGCCATGAAAATGGAGATGACGCTGTCGGCACCCAGAGACGGTGTGGTGGCCGAGGTGATGGTGAGTGCGGGTGCACAAGTTGCCGATGGGGTTAGCTTGGTGACGCTTCAGGCGGAAGCCGACGCTGCCTGATCCTTGCCTGGTTTTGTATCTTTGGCTGTGAAACCGGGGGCAATTGCGTCGGCACCGGTTGACGTTGAATTCGGAATCGCCAAATTCAACATATCGACAAGCAGTCAGGGACAGGATTTTTCATGACCGAAACACCCGAGACCGTACTGGATTTCTGGTTCAACGAGCTGACGCCGAAGGATTGGTTCGTCAAGAGTGATGAAATCGACGACCGCATCACCGAGCGGTTTTCCAGCCTGCACCTGGCGCTGTCACGTCAGATAGGCGATGCGTGGCGGGCAACTCCGGAGGCGCGGCTTGCGCTGGTCATCGTGCTGGATCAGTTCCCGCGCAACATCTACCGCGGGTCGCCACTGGCTTTTGCTACCGATGGGCTGGCGCTGAAAGAGGCCAAGGCTGCGCTGGCGGTTGGCGCTGACAAGTCGGTTGCCGAAGACCGGCGGATTTTTTTCTATATGCCGTTCGAGCACGCCGAGGACATTTCCGAACAAGAACGCTGTGTGGCGCTTTTCGAGGCGCTCGGCAACGCCAACTATCTCGACTATGCCAATCAACACCATGACATCATCAAGCGTTATGGCCGTTTTCCGCATCGCAATCCAATTCTCGGCCGGGCTTCGACGCCGGAAGAGAAATCCTATCTTGCCGAACCCGGGGCGGGATTCTGAGGCCTCTAGTGGTGCGATCCTGACAGATGGTTCCCATCTTTCAGGACAAATCGCCCCACCAGACCACTAGTAAAGTGTTATCAGATCTCTGCAGTCATCGAACAATAGCGGTGCAGAGACTCTCAGCGTTTGAGATGCATCGTCGGCCTGCTATGGATGATACGATGATGGTGAACTGGACAGGATTTCCATGCGCTTAAATTGGTTGATCGCGGCAATAGCTGCGGGCCTCATGTTGGTTGTCCCTGTCGGTTCCGCCAGTTCGCAGACGGCCGCGCCGGCTGAAGGCTCGCAGTCGGAAATCCCGGCAGCTGCAGCGGCTGACAATCAAGCCAACCAGCCGCCTGCAACGGCAGCCCCAGTCCAGGCCGTACCAGTCGTGCCTATCGTTTCACCGGCAGTTGCCGCGGCCGAAGAGAAGCTGGCGTCAGCCGAAACCACTATCACGCAGTTGACCACCCGGGTTGAGGAAAACACCAGCAATGACAGCTCGCTCGTTGACCTCAAACTGGAAGTTGAGGCACTGGCGCGCAGCATGCTCGACATTGGTGTGTCGCTGCGCCCTAGGCTGACAGAAATCAAGGCGCGAATCGATCAGTTGGGTCCGGTGCCGACTGAGGGTGAACCTGCCGAGCCTGAGGAATTGGTTGATGAACGTGCCCGCCTGACTGCAGAGCGGGCCAAGATCAACGCCCTGACTGGCAGAGCCGAGACGGTTTCGGTGATGGATATCCGTATGGGTGATCGCATTACCGAGGCGCGGCGGGATCTGTTCACGACGACGCTGTTCAAGAGGACCGAGATCGGGCCGGCGATGCTGTCGCAAGCCACGAGCGCGATGGCTGACGAAGAGGCGGACGTTGTCCGCTCCTATGGTTCATGGCTGAAATTCGTCTGGGCCTTCAAGTGGGAGGCGTTGCTGGGATGGGTGTTCTTCTCGTTGCTTGCGGCGCTGGTGTTCGTGCCGGGCGCCTACCGCTTGTTCGGCGGACTGATTGACCGTGATCCCGAAGATGCGGATCCACCCTATACGAGTCGGTTGTCGGTGGCGTTCTGGTCCACTGTCATACCGACTGCGGCCATGACTGCACTGGCGGGAACAATCTATGTGCTGGCCCAGAGTTTCGCGATTCTGCGGGCGGATGTTTCACCGGTCATTGTCAGCGTGCTAATGACCCTGGTGGCGATTTTCTTTGTCGGCAAGCTGGCGCGCGCAATCCTGGCGCCGCAGATGTCAGCCTGGCGGCTGGTCAATGTGTCCAATGGCGGCGCGCGTATACTCTATCTTCTTGTGGTGGCGATGGTGATCGTCAACGGTTTGGATTTTGTCGGAGATCAGATCAGCCAATCACTCGGATCTCCGGTGGTGCTGACGGTTTTCAAGGGCATCATATCGGTGTTCATGATGGCGCTGATCCTGATCGCCATGGCGCTGGTCAAACCTATGGTCGCCGCATCCGGAGACCCAGCGGATTCGGGGCAGCCATGGCCGCGCTTCATTTCGATAACGCTTCTGTTTGCCGGTGTCGGCCTGATGGCCACCGCGGCGCTCGGCTATGTCGGGTTTGCCCGTTTCGCCGCGACACAGATCGTGGTGACCGGTGCGATTCTGACGACGATGTATATCGGTTATCTGTCCGGTAAGGCCATTTCCGAACCTGGCGCGTTTGCGCAAACGGTGATCGGACGGCGGGTCGAAGACCGCTTTGAATTGAGCCATATGGCTCTCGACCAGTCCGGATTGGGGGCTGGCCTGCTCATCAGCCTGGCAGTGCTGCTGATTGGCGTGCCGTTGATCCTGCTGCAATGGGGCTTTCAGGTTCAAGATATTGAACTCTGGTTCTACCAGTTCATGACCGAGATCCGCATTGGCGGCATCACCATTTCCATCGTCGGGATCCTCTTTGGCATCGTGCTGTTCCTGGTCGGGCTGCTGGTCACCCGCTGGTTCCAGCGCTGGCTTGACGGCAGTGTGATGGCGCGGGGGCGGATGGATACGGGTGTCCGCAATTCGATCAAGACCGGGGTCGGTTATCTCGGCGTCGCGATTGCGGGACTGATCGGCATTTCCGCAGCGGGCATAGACCTTTCGAGCCTGGCTCTGGTTGCCGGTGCGCTGTCACTAGGGATTGGTTTTGGTCTTCAGAATATCGTCAGCAACTTTGTCTCAGGCCTGATCCTGCTGGCCGAGCGACCATTCAAGGTCGGCGACTGGGTGGTGACCGGCTCGACCGAAGGGTTTGTGAAAAAGATCTCGGTTCGTGCAACCGAGATCGAAACATTTTCGCGCCAATCCATCATTGTACCGAATTCGGAGCTGATCAACGCGCCGGTCGGCAACTGGACGCATCGCAACTCGCTTGGCCGTATCGAGGTGCCGATCGGGGTGAGCTATGATGCCGACCCGCGCAAGGTTATCGAGATCCTGAACGAAGTGGCGCAGGACCAGGAACTGGTGCTCAACAACCCTGCGCCGGTTGTCTATTTCGCGGGCTTTGGCGATTCATCGCTCGATTTCGAAGTCAAGGCGCATGTGGCGGATGTGCTGAGCGGCCTTTCCGTGCGTACAGAGATGCGGCTGCGCATCTTTGAGCGGCTGAAAGCCGAAGGCATTGAAATTCCGTTCCCGCAGCGTGATTTGAATATCAAGCTCGGTGATCAGGGCGAGCCGGTGACGGTGCTCACGGAAAAGCTGATGAGCGGCAAGAGCAGATCAGCGGAAGCGCCAACGGCTGCTGCTGACGTGGCCATGGCCAAACCGGCCGCTCGCAAGAGTACCAAACGGAAAGCGGCACCAAAAAGCGGACAGGATTCGATGGAGGACGGGTCAGGTCCCGATGGGGGCGACCGATAATCATGGCTCGTTCAGGCTGTATTCATTTCCACAATGCAATAAAGTGTCCATACCGGGCCGAAAGCGGCTCGACAGCGTTTTAACAGGGAGCGGCGGTTAGTCCGCCGAAGACCGATGAAAACTACAATTCTTGGATTAGCCATGAGCTTGGCGATGATTGGCGTGGCAACGGCTGCCAGCGTCACCAACAAGGACGCCCAATCCCAGGTGTTGATCGTCACCGAAGACGGCAACAAGATCGAAATGGTGGTCGAGGCTGGCGCGACGGTGAGTTTTTGCCCCGCGGGTTGCTTTGTGATGATGCCTTCAGGTGACCGTGAAACCCTTGACGGCGGCGAGAACATCGACATTGTCAACGGCTCGGCCGTTATCAAGTAAGCACCTTCTCTGAAGCAGACCAGGGCGCGATCCGCGAGGGTTGTGCCCTTTTTGCGTTCCCACCTGATTTTGGTCATGTCGCGAACAGGTAGTGATCTGGGGCACTCCACCAGCGCAACAAAAAGGCCGCGCTGCCCGGGTGGAGCGGCGCGGCGTTTTGGGCGGCATGATCGGGGATCAGCTCCGCGGCTTGAGGTTCTCCGGGTCGTAAAGTGGCTTGTAGCCGACTGCAGCCACTTCAACCGCATAGGTCTCGCTGAAATACTCGACATTGAGCTTGCGCCCCACCTGGCAGTACTCCCATGGGAGATAGGCGAGCGCGATGTTCTTGCCGATGCTGGGACCGTAGGCGACCGAAGTCGTGTAGGAAATGCGGTCGAGCTCATCGATAAGCGTCTTGCCGGTGTCGGGGTCGATCACCGGCATGGCACCGACGGGGTAGCGTTTGACACCCGTGGCGTCGGTGCATTCCGTCATCACCAACGTGCAGAGCATGGCCGGTTGATGCTCTCGTGCCTTGTATTCCAGATGCCGGGCCTTGCCGCGAAAATCAGCTTCCTTGACCTTGGGGCGGGCCAGATCGGCTTCGATCAGATTGTACTGGGTGAGCAGGTCGCCGTTCTGCAGTCGCAGGCTCTTTTCCATGCGGCGGGAATTGGCATAGGTCTCGACGCCGAAGGCCATTACGCCGCTAGCGCGCAGCGCATCCCAGACAGCGAGGCCATCCTCGTATTTCATGTGCAGTTCCCAGCCCTGTTCGCCGACATAGGAGAGGCGGAAGGCGCTGACGGTCTTGCCGGCGATCGCGACCGGCTTAATCGCGGCAAAAGCGAAGTTCTCGACATCAAGGCCGTCGGGGTCGGCTACCACCTTTTTCAGCGTCTCGCGGGCATTCGGGCCCCAGATGCCGATGGTGGTGTAGGACTCGGTGACATCGGTGATGGTGACGTTGAAGCCTTTGTCTTCGGCCGTGCGGCGCATGTAGTGGAAGTCGCGCGGGCCGGCGTCCGCTCCGTTGATCAAGCGGCAGCGGTCGGCCATGCGGATGACAGTAAAGTCGGCCCGCACCATGCCCTCGTCATCGAGGAAGTGGGTGTAGATGCCCTTGCCGATATTGTTGTCACCGCCGATCTTGGCGGCGCACAGCCATTCCATGAGGGCCACGTGATCGGGCCCCTCGATGTCGACCATGTGGAAATGGCTGAGATTGACGATGCCGCAATCCTCGCTCATTGCCAGATGCTCGGCATTGGAGACGCGCCAGAAGTGGCGGTTGTCCCATTCGTTGGCACGCTCGGGAACCTTGTCTCCATATTCTTCCAGCAAGTGATCGTTGGCCGCATAGCCATGGGCCCGTTCCCAGCCGCCAAGTTCCATGAAATGGCCGCCGAGTTCGACCTCGCGTTCATAGAAAGGTGAGCGTTTGACGCCGCGGCTCTTGGCATAGGGCTCGCGCGGATGGATGGCCGGGAAATAGATCTTCTGCGCCGCTTCATAGCAGCGATTCTCGATGAATTCCTCGGTCATTTGATGGGGGTAAAAGCGTGCGTAATCGATCGAGTTGTGGTCGATCTCGGTGCGGCCATCGGTCATCCAGTCGGCGATCAGCTTGCCGTAGCCCGGCGCGTCCTTGACCCAGATGGCAATGCAATACCAAAGACCGCGCACTTTCTGGCTCTCGCCGCAGGAAGCGCCACCGGCGGCGGACACCTGCAGCAGGCCGTTGAAGGAATGGCCTTCATTGTAGCCGAGTTCGCCAAGAATGGGCGTAAGCTCCATAGCGCGTTCGAGCGGCTCGATGATCTGTTCCATGTCGAGGTCGCGCTGTGAGGGCGACAGCCGCGCCTCGTTCTTTTCCAGAATGTCGCGGGGATGGCAGAGCCGCGGGTTGTCGGTCTCGTAGTAGCCCCACTCGATCTGACCACCCTCGGCGGTCTTCGGGTCGCCGGTGTCGCGCATATAGGCCGAATTGCCCTGGTCCCGCAGAAGCGGAAATCCGATGTCCTTGCCGGTACCTTCGAATTCGTTGTAGGGGCCGAAAAAGGTCAGCGGGTGGTCGACCGGCATGACGGGCAGGTCCTCGCCGACCATTTCGGCGATCAGGCGTCCCCAGATGCCGGCACAGACGATGACATGATCAGCCATGATGGTTCCGCGATGGGTGACGACACCCTTGATCCGGCCGCCCTCGACGATCAGCGACTGGGCGGGCGTGTTACCGAACATCGTCAGCTTGCCGGTTTTTTCCGCCGCATCGACAAGCTTGCCGGCAACTGTCTGCGAACGCGGAATGACGAGACCGGCGTCGGGATCCCACAGGGCGCCGGCCACCAGCTCTTCCTCCACAAGCGGGAACTTCTGCTTCACTTCCGCCGGGCTGATGAAGCTGACGCGGGTGCCGAATGCCTTGCCGGACGTCACCTTGCGTTTGATCTCCTGCATCCAGGCGTCATCGCCGGTGCGCGCCACTTCGAGACCCCCGACGCGGGCGTAGTGGCCCATCTTGTCGTAGAAATCGATCGAGTACTGCGTTGTCCAGACAGAGAGATAGTCATGGGATGTGGTGTAGCAAAAGTCGGATGCATGCGCCGTCGAACCGATGTCGGTCGGAATTCCGGACTTGTCGATGCCGACAATGTCGTCCCATCCGCGCTCGATGAGATGATGTGCAATCGAGGCGCCGACGATCCCGCCGAGCCCGATGATGACGACCTTAGCTTTCTTCGGAAACTCTGCCATTGCGTTCTACCCTGATTGCGCCTGGAGCAGAATTTAGGATCTGCCGTAGCAAAACTAGAGCCTGTCTACGACATTATTTCCATGCTGCACGACCAGTGGCCGACGATGCACTAACAATCAATCCGGACCACTCGATGCGGCACTCCAGTCAGACCCGATCATGCGGCCGAAGGTACCGAGTTGACGATCAAGTTTCTGGGCAAGGACCACCGCGCGACGGTGGATGGCGAAAGCCCGTACAAGGCACCATAGAAACTGGCTTTTGGGAAATGAGCTCAGCGGGTTTTCGTGAAACTACATGTTGTTAAGCATGGAACCTCGTTGCGAGGGGCAGGGCTGTTTGAACTGAAGACCCGAGTAACGAGAGTAATTGCAGCTATTCAATCGCATCTTTCAGCTAAGGGCCGGGTTATATTTACAGCCATTGGTTTGATTTTAACTGAAATTCAATTCCCGCGCGGTTAGCTTTCATTGTGTGAAGGGGTGCGTGTATGTTTATTGGACTTTCGGGTATGCAGTATTCCGGTGGATCACTTGGTGACCATCGGATCGTGGTGGTTGAGGACTCCAATGTCTTCACCTCGATGATTGGTCAGAAGCTGAAAGAAAGCTTCGATATCGATGTTGAAATCTGCCGCACGTTTGAGGAGCTTCAACTGGCTTTCGACTACGGCGAACGTCCAATCACGCTTGCAATCTCGAATATCAATTTGCCAGGCGCAGAAAATGGCGAGGCGCTTGGTTATCTGGCGGGGTTGTCGATCCCGATCATTGTTTTCACCGGAACGTTCCATGAGAAGACACGTGAAGGCATTCTGGCGCGGGACATCGTCGACTATGTGATCAAGGACAGCATCCTGGCCATCGACATGCTTGAGGAATCGGTATGCCGTTTCCTCACCAACCACCGCCACCATGTGCTCATTGTTGATGACAGCCCTACAGCGCGCGCGCTTTTGCGCAGCCGCCTTGAGCGGTTCAATTTTCAGGTCAGTGCCGCCGAAAGCGGCGCCGAAGCTCTTGAGATCCTGAAGGTGACCCCGGATGTCGGGCTTGTCATCACTGATTACAATATGCCTGATATGGATGGTTTTGAGCTGACACGGCGCCTGCGCTCAGTTCGCGGCAGTCATGAACTGCGGATCATCGGCGTATCGTCCTCGGACAATCGTCTCTTGTCGGCGCGTTTTCTGAAAGCCGGGGGCAATGATTTCATGCTGCGCCCCTATGTGGACGAAGAATTTTACTGCCGTGTCAACCAGAACCTCGACACGCTTGACCAGATCAAGTCAGCGCGCCGGGCAATGGGGAACTCATCCACGGCCAAGGTCGCATAGTCTGAACCAAACCAGACTTCGGCGCCATGTGGTTGGCGAGCGCACTGATGGAGTAGCCGAATTGTTGAAAGCTTCAAGAGAATCCGGAATGAAAGCCAGTCTGGCGTCCGCGAGTGAACCGCTGCGAGTCCTTCTCGTGGAGGATTCGCGAATGTTCACTTCCGCGCTCAAATACAGGTTCGAGACTGACCTCGGGGTTGAGGTCGTCACTTGCAGCTCACTTGCGGAAATGAGGCAAGCGGCTTCGGATGCTGATCACGGTTTTTTCGTTGCCGTCACCGACCTTAATCTACCGGACTCGCCGCATTGCGAAGCGCTTGATTACGCTCTTGAAATCGACCTGCCAGCTATCGTCTTTACTGGAAAGTTCGACTTCAATACGCGTGAGAGTATTTTGAAGAAGAATGTCCTCGACTACGTCATCAAGGATACCGACAGGGCCTTCGATGAAATTGTCGCGGCAGTCCAACGGATCATCACCAATCGCGATTTCCGAATCCTGGTGGTGGATGACACAAAAACCCAACGCAGCATTCTCTCGGCCATGCTGCTGGCGCAGAAGTTCGAAGTCGTCGAAGCTGCTTCGGGGCAACAGGCGCTGGAAGCCATCGCGGCGGATCCCGAGATCAAGCTTGTGCTGACCGATTATCACATGGGTGATATGGACGGGTATCAGCTGACCCGCAAACTGCGCCGCGACTATTCCGATGACATGCTGCGTATCATCGGCATTTCCAACTCAAACGATCCGGAGCTCTCTGCCAGCTTCCTGAAGGCAGGGGCGAGCGATTTTATGTATCGCCCCTTCGTCCAGGAGGAATTTCAGTGCCGCATCGCCCAGAACATTGGCATTCTGGTGAAGATGGAAGCTTTGAAAAAGGCAGCGTCGCTCTTGCCGATTGTTGCGGCATCGGCCTGATCCAGACTTCGGATATTGCCGAGCCGTTCAAGCCGCAGTGAGATACTGCTTGCGCTCGGCGCGCTCCTGCTGAGGTGACCGGTTGTAGAGTTCGCGGTAGCATTTGGAAAAATGCGAGGCGGAGACGAAACCGCAGGCGACCGCCACTTCGACAACCGGCATCGGTGACTGGATCAACAGGTGTCGTGCCCGGTCAAGGCGGATCTCCAGATAATAACGGGCCGGTGAACGGCCCATTTCCTGGCGGAACAGCCGCTCGATCTGCCGTCGTGACAGGCCTGCATCATCGGCGATCTCAATCAACGACAGCGGTTCAGAGAGATTGGCTTCCATCAATTCGATAATTGAAAGTACCTTGGCGTTCTGAACGCCGAGACGCGCGCGCAGCGGAAGCCGCTGGCGATCGTGGGCGTTGCGAACGCGGTCAGTCAGGGCCATTTCACAGATGCGGTTGACCAGCGTGTCGTCGTGGTCGTCGCCAATCAGGCTCAGCATCATATCGAGCGCCGCGGTGCCGCCTGCGCATGTATGGATGGAGCCATCGATTTCATAGAGATCGGCAAACACGTTTGCCTTGGGAAAGGCCTCGGCGAAGCCTGGCAGGTTTTCCCAGTGGATTGCGCAACGCCGCCCCGACAGGAGCCCCGCCACCGCCAATATGTGAGCACCGGTGCACAGACCGCCGATGGCTACGCCGCGGTTGTGCTCTTCGCGCAGCCAGGCCAACACCGACTTGTTGTTGAACCGCTCGACATTGGCGCCTGAACAGACAAAGACCATGGTCGGGCGGTTTTCCCCGGACAGGCTGCGGCGTTCATCGGCAAGTGATGTGTTGGCCGCGACCTCAACGCCGTTTGAAGCAGACACCGGTTGCCCATCGTGGGACGTCAGTCGCCATTTGTAGCATTCATAACCCAGCATCCGATTGGCCAGACGCAAGGGTTCGATCGCCATAGAGAAGGCGATCATTGAAAAATCCGGAACCATGAAAAAAACGATTGAACGCTTGCTTTTGTTTTGTGAGGGCATGCCCAAACCCCTTTGCGCGCCCCCAAGAGGCCCATGTCGCGATCAGGCCATAAAAACTATGATTTGTCACTGGTATGACAGTGTTTTTTTTGGCTTGCGACATGGGCTTGCGCGTCACTAACGGATTGGGCAGGCATGGATGTCACTTTGTGTCATGGTTGACGAGGGATGTACCATGAGGGACGGCCATCCGATGTCTTTTTGAAGCTCGGGGGGCAGGTTGAGAATCATGTTCTCCATTGCGGCGCGCGTGCGATTTGTCTGCCATTGGCGGGCATAGCGGGCAATTTGAGAAATACCAAACATTGTCGTGTCTCCTGTTTTGGTGTTGTCCAGTCCTGCTGGATTGACAACAGCATCCCGCCTATGCACTGTTCAATCAAACGAAATGAATTGACCTCAATGATCAATGGAATTGAATGATATGAATGCGCCCCTCAATCATCCACTGCTGATGCTGGATCCGGATGTCCTGCGCAGCTTTGTCGCCATTGCCGAGACGGGCAGTTTCACCGCTGCAGCCGCGCGGATTTACCGTACGCCGTCTGCCGTCTCGATGCAGATCAAGCGGCTTGAGGAACAATTGGGGGTATCGGTGTTTTTGCGCGATGCGCGGAATGTGTCGCTGACCCGTGACGGGGAAGTGCTGCTGGGTTATGCGCGGCGGTTGATTGCGCTCAACCGGGAAGCGATATCGCGCTTTGTGACCTCAGACGTTTCGGGCGTGGTGCGCATAGGGTCGCCATCTGATTATGGCGAGGCGGTGCTGCCGGGCGTGCTGAAGCTGTTTGCCAAATCGCATCCCTCGGTGGTCGTGGATGTGGTGATTGACCAGTCGTCCAGTCTGCTGAAGCGGTTTGCGTCAGGGCATCTCGATATCGCCATGGTCAGTTGCATGAGCCACCTGACACCGACGCCAGACGAGGTGGTGATGACGGATGATATCGTTTGGGCGGGCGCCAAGGGCGGCCAGGCCTGTCTGATGGATCCGCTGCCGGTGTCGATGTGGGATGAAGGCTGCGTGTGGCGCGAGAGTGCGCTGTCAGCGCTGGAGAGAGTAGGGCGGGCCTACCGGGTGGCGTTCATGACATCTCACATGGCCGGGCAACGGGCCGCAATCCTGGCTGACCTGGCCATTGCGCCGATGGGGCGGCACTTCGTTGGGCCGGATATCCAGATCCTCGATGAGAATTGCGGTCTTCCCACACCCGGGAAGTATCAATTGCTGCTCAAGGTTGACGCCAATCCATCGCCGCAGGTTTCAGCGCTCAGCGATCATTTCCGCGCTGGCTTTGAACGGTTCAGTCAGACTGGCTCGTTCGACACGTAGGGCTGAGTTTGCATCAGCTTCTGGGGCTGCTGCGGACATGAATGCTGGCTGAACGAGGTGTTCAGGGCAGAGATAGATGCGTCTTTGTAGTTTGCTGATACCGGCGCATTCAACCTTGCGCCACAGGGGAGACAAGATCATGAAATCATCCATCCGAATCATCCTGGCCCTTGCGGCCGTTACCGTTGCCATCACGGCTGCTCCGGCACTGTCATCGGCGTTCACTGCTGGCACCATTACGGCTATTGCGCCTGATGATGCGCTCAACATCCGCAAATGGCCGTCGACTCAATCCAAGATCATTGATGCCTACGGTCCAAATGAGACCATCAGCCTGACAGGGCGCTGCAAGAGCATTGTCACCAATGTTTCGTTTCGGATCGATGGCTATGGCAGCGTCGAATGGAAATACGCTCAGATGAAAAAAGCTTACGTCTGGTGTCAGGTGATGACCAACGATGCTGAAATTGGCTGGGCGCGCGGCAAGTACATCTGGCCGGAATAAGCCCGGTTTCGCATCAGGTTTCCAGAATTGACAAATCTTTCGCTTTGGCCCGGCTTCGTGCCATTGCCAGATGGATGAGAATTGCCGCAACGTAGCAGCCGATCAGCAGGACCGGCAAACCGGTCGCAGCACCCGTGGAGGCAATGGCGAGCATCGCGGGTGTGCCGAGCGCGTTGCCGATGTTGCCAGCCTGGGCAATGCCGCCATTGGCCAGCGCCCGGTCGGGAAGGGAGGCATTGAGTTGCGGCACAGCAGCAAAGCTCGCCCCCTGGACCAGACCTAGTGCCGCGAATATCACGATGAAAAGCCACGGGTCGGGGCCTATGATCAAAAAAACCAGCATAAGAGCGATGGCGATGGCAAACCCGATGATGATGACGGCTACAGCGGTGAGATGCCTGAGCAGTGCATTGCCGGTGGTCATTGATGACACGATGCTTGCCAGTGGCATGGCGGCGGCCACAAAGGCGCGTTGCGCAGAATCGACCATGGTTGGCAGGATGGTGAGCATCGAGACAAAGGTCAGCGTATAAAACAACCAACCCAGCGCTGGCGCCGAAATGAAGGGGGACGAGTAAACCGTAAGATGACGTCGCGCGATGTCTTTGAGCGACGGCCATGGCGGCGCGGTGGCCCGAGCCTCTGAAGGCAATGCAATGGTCAAAAGCAGGGCGACACCAGTCATGTAGGTGGCATGGATTGCCGATAGTCCGCCCAACCCGAAGCTTTGGAGGATGAAAGGTGCGGCGAGTGCGGTGCCGGCAAAGGCGACGCCAAAAAAAGTGCCCCACAAAGTGAGCGCCATGGCCTGATGACGCTGTGTCGTCAGCTGTGCGATCAGTGTCGGCGCGGAGACCACAATCGCCAGATGCGACGCGCCTTCGAGCACACGGCTCGCCAGCATCCACTCAAAACCGGGTAAGGTCGTTTGCCAGGCGGAAACCGCTGCTCCGAGATAAAGACCCGACAACAGCAAGCGCCGGACGCCAATCTGAATGGCTATGACGCCAGCCACCAGACCGAGCAGCATTCCCATGACAGAGATCAGCGAGACGAGATAACCCGAGGCTGCGCCGGTCTCGCCATAATAGGCCTGCAGTTCGGGAAAGATCACCACGATCTTGGCGAATTGCGCTGCGGCCCCAAGGCCAGCCGCCCACAAGGCAAGAACCAGAAACAGCGGTGAGCGGTTCAAGGAAGACACTCCTCACGCCTAAACCCAACTCCGATTCGGGTAAAGGCGGAAGGGCGTGGACGCAGGAGTGTCAGGTGGCGGTCGGTCCGCAGCAAGCGTCACCCTGCTGGATCGGCGGACAGGCGACTGTTCCATAGGAGCAGTAGACGCAACAATCGCCGGGTTTCGGTTTCAGCAACGCTCCACATCCCTTGCAATCATAGAACCACTGACAAGCGTCGGTCGGCATTGTCTCCAACTCCGAGTGACCACACAGGGGGCAGGTGATTTGCGATTGAAGTATTGTCATGCCGCCCGCCGCTTCCACAGTGCGTAGATTGTGAGCAGGACGAACGCTGCCAATGCCGGCAGCAGCACCAGATCAAGGTAGCCGACAGCTGCCGAGAGGCCAATCGTGCCGAACAAGATCACCAGCAGGGGCGTGAAGCAGCATAGAGCGGATATCACCGTGCCGACTATTCCGATGCGAAGCAGGTTGTGGGTGGGCATGTGGTTCCTCCAGACTGCACCGTAGGACGGCTGCCGGCGGGAATCATCTCACGATTTCGGGATCGCCTTGTTACCGATCAGCGGGGAACTGGCCGGATCATTCGCGGTTGCGCCGTCCACCACGCCGCCGGGCTACGCCGGGCTCGATGCCAGCGGCTGCATCTGTGTCCACCGAACGCTCAGGCAGTTTGACCACTTCGGTGAGTTTGGGAAAAGCATCGACCTTGTTGGGAAATGCCATGGCATTGACGAAATGCTCCTGGAATTTTGGTTCCAGCGCCGTTTCGATTTTCTCGATCCGGGTAACGGTCAGTTCGATCTCGCGGCGGTGGTCGCGGTTTAGCAGCGCCATGCGGGCGCCGGTTCCTGCCGCGTTGCCGACAGCCTTGACCTTTTCCAGATCGCAATCGGGCACAAGGCCGAGTACCAGCGCGTATTTGGGATCAATGAACGAGCCGAAAGCGCCGGCGAGACCAATGCGGTCAACATGGTCGATGCCCTGCTTGTCCATCAACAGCTTGACGCCAGCATAGAGTGCGGCCTTGGCCAGCTGGATGGCGCGGACATCGGTCTGGGTGACCATCAGGCGCTGTTCGCCATCGCGCAGCAGATAGGAGAACGTGCGGCCATTGCTGATGATGCGTGGGCTGGTCGCTGCCAGATCGCCGTTGATGACGCCATCTTCGGTAATGATGCCGGCGAGATACATCTCGGCGATGATTTCGATGATGCCGGAGCCGCAGACGCCGGTGACGCCGACTTTCCTGGCGGCTTCGTCAAATCCCGGTTCATCGGACCAGGGTTCGATGCCAATGACACGATAGCGCGGTTCGAGTGTGAGCGGATCGATGCGGATGCGCTCGATGGCGCCGGGTGCGGCGCGCTGGCCGCAGGAGATTTCCGCGCCCTCGAAAGCGGGACCTGTGGGCGAGGAGGCTGCTACAGTACGGGTCGAATTGCCGAGCACGATCTCGGCATTGGTGCCGACATCGACCAGCAGCATCATCTCGTCCTGACGGTGCGGTCCCTCAGTGAGCGTTGCTGCTGCCGCATCGGCGCCGACATGGCCTGCGATGCAAGGCAGCATGTAGACCCGGGCGCCGGGATTGAGGGGAAGATCAACCTCGGACGATTTGATGTTGACCGCGCCGGAGACGGCAAGCGCAAACGGCGCGCCGCCGAGTTCGGTCGGGTCGATGCCCAGAAACAGGTGATGCATGATCGGGTTGCCGACGAAAACAGCGTCAAGAATGTCGGTGCGTTCGATCTCGCCTTGCTTGCAGACATTGTCGATCAAGCCGTTCAATGCCTCGCGCACGGCATTGGTCATGCCCTCACGGCCTTCGGGATTCATCATCACGTAGGAGACGCGGCTCATCAAATCTTCGCCAAAGCGGATCTGTGGATTGGATGTGCCGGATGAGGCCAGCGTGCGGCCGGACAGCAGCGAGGACAGATGCATGGCGATAGTGGTCGAGCCAATATCGCAGGCAATGCCGTAGGCCTCGTTCTTGAGGCCCGGATAGAGTGCTACCAACGTCGCCGGTCCGCCGTGGACCGGTTCGTGGACAGCGGCGGTGACCTTCCAGTTACCCTTGCGCAAAATCTGCTGCACCTGGCCAAGCAGGTAGGTGTCGACAGCCAGGTTCTTGAAACCCCAATCGGCCTCGATTGCGATCAGCAACCGGTCAAGATCACCGAGCGGCTTGTGCATGTCGGGTTCTTCGATCTCGACGTAGCACATCTGGATCGCCGGATTGCGCTCGATCACACGGCCATCGGAATCCTTACGCACCACTTGCGCATTGACCACCGTGTCCTGTGGAATGTCGATCACCAGATCGCCCAGGATTTTTGCCGAACAGGAGAGTCTGCGGCCGGGCTTCAGGTCACGCTTTTCTGCATAGCGCACCTCATTGCCGCCAAAGGGCGAGATGTGCTCGTTGGAAGAGGTGATGCCATGCTTGGCGAACACACCTTCCTGCACATCGACCTGGCAGCGCCCGCAAATTCCGCGGCCGCCGCAGACGCTTTCGACATGAACGCCCAGTTGCCGGGCAGCATCGAGCACGGGGGTGCCTTCAGAGAAGCGCCCGCGCTTTCCAGATGGCATAAACAGGACGAGGTGGTCGGTCATGGCTGGTTTTATGCTCCGCCGCCTGAACGGGCAGCGCGTCCGCCACGACGGCGACCGCCATCGCCCGAAGGAGCCGCTTGGGGGGCGGGAGCGGAACCGGCCACATGTGGCTGGTAATCCTTGTAGACCTTGATCCAGTTGGTGCAGTTGGGATCAGTGCCGTTGAGCACGTTGGCTGCACGAACCGCTTCCATTTCCTGCGGACGGCAGGGGTTCATGATGGCGCTGGTCATGCCTGCGCCGATCACCATCGGGATGAAGCCGGCATTGATGCCGTGGCGATGCGGCAAGCCAAAGGAGACATTGGACAGGCCGCAGGTGGTGTTGACCTTGAGCTCATTGCGCAGGCGGTGAAGCAGAGCGAAAACCTGGCGGCCAGCGTCACCAAGAGCGCCGATCGGCATGACCAGCGGGTCGACGACAATGTCACAGGGCTTGATGCCGAAATCCATGGCGCGCTCGACGATCTTCTTGGCAACGGCGAAGCGGACATCGGGATCCATGGAAATGCCGGTCTCGTCGTTGGAGATCGCCACCACTGGCACGTCATACTTCTTGATCAGCGGCAGGATTGCTTCGAGCTTCTCTTCCTCGCCGGTGACCGAATTGACCAGCGGGCGGCCGGTTGCGACTTTCAAGGCAGCTTCGATGGCCGCCGTCACCGAGCTGTCGATGGACAGCGGGACATCGACCAGACCCTGAACGATTTCCATGGTTTGCACCAGAAGTCCTGGCTCGGTTTCGTTCGGGTTGACCGAAGTGACACCCGCATTGACGTCGAGCATGGTGGCGCCGGCGGCAACCTGCGCAAGTGCGTCCTTGATCACGGTCTCGAAATTACCGGCCATCATCTCGGCGGCAAGCTTCTTGCGTCCGGTCGGGTTGATGCGCTCGCCAATCACGCAGAAGGGTTGATCAAAGCCGATGATCACTTCGCGGGTGGCGGAGGCGACGATAGTACGGGTCATGTTCGGTCCTTGCGGTGAAGACATAAAGATTTGTTTATATCGTTATAATGGTTCTGCGGGGAGTGCAAGCCTCCCGGCTCATTCCAGTGTGTCAGCGTCACCCGCCGCACCGGCCATCTCATGCAGCAAATGCTTTGGCTCTTCGAGGATTTCCTCCATGCGATCAGCTATCATCTGATCCACAGGATTGGGTTCCTTGCGCCATGGCCTGCGGCCCTTGAGGACCCCGGAATCGTGCACGATCTCGGCGACGAATTCTTCCTGGCGGTAGGCCATGACGTGAATGCCGGATATGCCTTCGATTTCCTTGACCTCATTGATGATGTCAATGCAAAGCCTCTTGCCTTCGGCTTTCTGGTCCTGAGCGCCTTCCAGGCGCTCGATGATGGCGTCGGGAATATGCACGCCGGGCACATTGGACCGCATCCATTTGGCGGTCCGGGCCGAGGCCAGCGGGCCGACGCCGCACATGATGAAACACTCCTTGTCGAGCCCCATGTCGCGCACTTGCTGCATATAGGTGCGAAGCATCGGAACGTCGTAGCAATACTGGCTCTGAACAAATTGTGCGCCGGCGGCGATCTTCTTGGCCAGCCGGTGCGGCCGGAAATCATGCGGCGGCGCGAATGGGTTGATCGCAGCACCCAAAAACACGGTGGGAGGGCTGGTCAGTTTGCGGCCAGAGAGGAATTTGGAATTGTCGCGCATGATCCGGATGGTTTCGAGCAGCGACATGCTGTCGAGGTCGAACACCGGCTTTGCGCCGGGCTGGTCACCAGCCTGCACACCGTCACCGGTCAGGCACAGCACATTTTGCACACCCATGGCTGAGGCGCCGAGCACATCGCCCTGAATGGCGATGCGGTTTTTGTCGCGGCAGGAAATTTGCAGGATCGAGGCATAGCCCATGCGCGTCAGCAGCGCGCAGATGCCGACCGACGACATGTGCGCGTTGGCGCCCGAGGCATCGACGGCGTTGATGCCATCAACCCAGCCATCAAAGATGGCCGCGCGTTCATAGACATCATGCGGATTGGCGCTATCGGGCGGATTGAGTTCGGCGGTGACTGCAAATTCCCCGCGGCGCAAAATGCGCTCAAGTCGCCCTAGCGAGGAGTGTCCGGGAATAGGCTCGAGCAATTCGCTGGGATCGAGTGGATTGGAATCTTCCTGGCTCATTGCGCGGCTTCCTGACTCGTAGCGGCTTCACGTTCGGCTGCAGCATTGGCGGTGACGCGCAGCCAGGACGACGTTTCGCGCAGCGACTGCTCGACAGGTTTCTGGACCGTGAGAATGTTGTCGCGTCCGTCCATCTTCTGGGCGCCCTCCCAGGCCTGGACCCAGACGCAGGGCATGTCGGGCTCGACTTCGCAATTGCCATTGGCGCGGACACCGCCGCAGGGGCCGTTGCGCAATTGCTTGGGGCAATTCATCGGGCAGGACATGCCGGTCGATGACAAGACGCACTGACCGCACATGCGGCAGTCGAACAGAAAGCCCTTGGCGTGTTTCTCGATAAACTTGATCGGCCCTTCGGCACGCTCATAGCCGACCGCCTTCCAGAGCGGATGAAGCTTGAGAAACAAATCGGCGAAATGGCCATAAAACCATTCCAGCGTCCGGGCGTGACGTACCGACCACAGCCGGATGGCAAAGCTGCGGGCCTTGCGGCCCGTTGCCGAGACGCCCGACGGTTTGTAGGACGTCTTTTGGGCAGCCTTCTTGTTGAGGCTCGCCTGTGTCGGTTTCGTCGGTTCGTCAGCCATGGCTCTCCCTGCCTCCGCCCTTGACGAGAGCCACGAGGCGCTCCTTGTCGTAGGCTGCTTCAAGCTCTGCCGTCGCCTTGTCGGCCTCGGCTTCCAGATCGTCGGAGACTTCAACCGGGTCGGCGCGGCGCCAGTCGGCGAGGTAATCGGCTGTCTCGGCTGCGCCGGTCCGCATGGCGCACATATCGACGGCTTCGATGAACCTGAGCGACAGCTCCCGCTTGGCGGTGGCACGTCCCTTTTTGATGATCACCTGGGCTGGAATGTCACGCCAGTAGACGACGATGCGGTTGGCCATTTGAGGTCTCCTTGAAAGTTACAATGCGCATGGGAATTTTTGACAGCTTCGCTCACGACGACGCGCGGCGCGTCAAAAACGACCTGCATGCTGCGGGAGGTATTTGGGATGGCGTCTGGGGTCAAACTTGATCTGTTGAAAACTACCAGATGCGTTTGAGAATGCCGGTCATGAGATAGGTCCAGATCGGCGGATGAAACCGCTGTACGGACGGCAAGCCACTACTCTTGGGCTCAAGTTTGCCATTCAGGGCGTCTTCAACCGCGCGCACCACGATCTCGCGGGAGCCCGCGGCCATTGCCAGCGAATCCGTGAGAAGGGATTCGCGCGGGTCGGGCTTAAGAAATGCCTGATAGAGCGTGTCGCCGGTATCGACCCCGGCATCGACCAGATGGACTGTGGTTCCGTAATTCTCATGGTCGCCGGTAGTGCGCGCCCACCAACCACCGGCCAGACCACGATATTTCGGATTGATGCCCGAGTGGTAATTGATCACCGGGCAGGGGATGGCTGCCAGAGTTGTTTTGGTCAGCATCCGGCACCCGGCAAGGAAAACGACATCGGGTTTGCGCGCTGCAATCAGGTCAAGACAATCACGGCCATTTGCAGACGAGACGGGTGTTACCGGAACACCGGGTGACAGCTCGGTTTGAATGCCGCTGTGGGCGATAATGTCGTTGGTTCGGGTTTTGGCAAAGCGTTTGCCAAAGCGGGATATAACCATGGTGCCAAATTGGCCAGCGGTTTGAAACCAACCGATCTTGCTGGCCCGGCGCTTGAGAAAAACACTCTTTGATTCGGGCTGCTCGAGCATGACCTCTAGTTTAGCAAAGCGCTCTGCGAGGACATTGACGATGACCCAGGCATAGGCGCCGCCGGCTGTGATAACGAGAATTCTGTTTTGTTTGGCCATGCGGTTTCCATCGAAACGTAGACGCCAAAGCTAGCATGGTCGGGGTTAAGAACCGACTACAGCCTTCTCAAGGTTGCTCTGGCCGCAGGGCGCGACAAAAACAGCTTGTCGTCAGAATATGTGCAACAGAAGTGCGCCGGTAGCGGTGACAACAAGGCCTGCGATGGTGACCGAGATTAGTCCCGCCAGAACGCCGAGAGCCAGGCAATTGCCATCGCGCTCGGTATGGGCAACGCCGAGGATTGCAACGGCGAAGGCCGGCAGCCAGTTGCCGAAGGGAATAGGCAGAACACAAGTGATGCCCAAAAGCAGGGCAAAGACCCCGAAAAGCCGTTCACGGATCAGACCGTCGAGGGGCCAATTGCGTGGGCGAACCCAAGTTTCCGCATTGCGGAGCCAGGGCGCGACCCGCCCGACCATGCGTTGGAATGTCGCCCGGTCGATCGCATAGTTGGCAAGCGCACGGGGTAGCCAGACCTTCTGGTAACCGATCACCATCTGCCAGGCGACAAACACCATGGGCAGACCAAGAACCATGGTCGCGCCGGGCGGCAGGGGAATAAGGTTAGGCAGCGCAAACACCAACAGAAATGCACCAAATGAGCGGTCGTCGAGCGCGTTGGCAATTTCTCGCATGGTGATTCGCTCACCGGCATCATGGGCCAAACGCTCAAGAAGCTCCGACAGCTTTTCGGGATGCCTGGATGTGCTGGCGGCGATGGCGGGAACGGTTGCTGTGGCGGACTGGTGGTTCACTGCGGATACCCTGAATGACAACTGCATTCTATCTAAGCATGGATTGCTTAAAAATTGTGGCAATAATAGCCAAAAATATTTCATCTGCTCCGGTTCTGACCCGCAATTCATGCGGTCTGGTTCTTAATCATTGTTTTAGTGAAGCTGCATAAGGTGGGTGGCTTGAAGCAAACACGCTTTGGCGTAGGACGATTCTGCAATGATCAAACTTCCAAAATCGATTTCAGGCAAATCCAAGTTCGACGCCATTGTGCTCAGTGTTCTGTTCGTTCTCTCTTTTGCGTATCTCAGTTCGGTTGACGCATTTGAAATGCTCATTGATTTCGTTGAATCCCACGAAGACTGGCAACTTGATGAACTGCTGACTTCCACTGCATTGATCGGATTTGGCGGTTTTGTTTTTTCCGCGAGACGATATGCTGACGCCAGACGCGAGCTTGGAAAGCGACAGGCCGCGGAAGCCAGTGTCAGCTGGTTGGCGCATTACGATCCTCTGACGGAATTGCCCAACCGGCGCATGCTCAGTGAATTTGTGCGGAAATTCGATCAGTCGAAAGCATCAAGAAAAAAGGATGTCGGGTATGCAGTATACTCGATTGATCTGGATGGCTTCAAGAAAGTCAATGATTTGCATGGCCACTCCGCCGGCGACGAATTGCTCAGGATTGTTTCGCAGCGGTTGACGGCGCTGTTTCCTGACGATCTGGTTGTAAGGCTGGGTGGTGATGAATTTGTCGTGGTGGCAAAAACGCATCAGAGTGCTGATGTCAAAAATACCGCAAGCGAGATGATGAACGAAATCGTCTCGCCAATGATTATCAACGGCATACATGCCGAGGTCGGCGCATCAATTGGAATCGCACTCTATCCGTCACAAGTAGATAGTCTGGAAGAAGGCATCCACTGTGGTGACATCGCCATGTATACGGCCAAGAAATCAACGTCCACGCCGATTGTCCTTTTTCGGAATGACCTGCGCCATGAGGCACGGGAGAAGGCAATGCTGGAGGCTCAGCTCAGGACTGCGCTGGCCAAGGATGAGATCATTCCGTTTTATCAACCGCTCGTTGATCTTCAAACCGACGAAATCTATGGATTTGAAGTGCTGGCCAGGTGGGACTTGCCCAATGGCGATAGCGTGACGCCCTCGGTGTTTATTCCACTTGCGGAAAATGCGGGCCTTATCTCAGACCTGTCGGAAAAACTGCTCCGGAAGGCTTGCCGGGATGCGATGAACTGGCCGCAGCACATTCTGCTTTCGTTCAATCTTTCGCCGACCCAGCTTTCCGATCGCTTGATTGGTCTGCGTATCATCAATGTGCTGAATGAAACAGGGTTTGCGCCAACCCGGCTAGAGGTGGAGATCACCGAGAGTGCCATGATTCGCGATTCGGAAACCGCGATTTGCGTTCTGGATGGTTTGCAGGCCCTTGGCATTCGGGTTGCGCTGGATGATTTCGGCACCGGTTATTCCAGCCTGTCGCAAATGTCCAAGTTCAAATTCAACCGCCTGAAAATCGATCAGAGTTTCATCCGCAATTTTGAACACGACGACAAGCAGAACAATATCGTCAAGGCGATCATTGCGCTTGGCAATGGATTGAGTGTGGCCACGACGGCGGAAGGCATTGAAGAGGCGAGCCAACTGCTAGCCTTGAAAGCGCTCGGCTGCAATTCAGGGCAGGGATATCTTCTGGGTCGGCCAATGACTGCCAATCTGGTGGCTGCGACGTTGGCGAAAATGCCCGGCAGGGCGCAGCAGGGCAGCGGCCGAAGCTGATATTGTGGGTCGAGGTGTAAACGCCGGCCAGCTTCAAAGCGGCGCCAGTGCCTCCTCCAGGCCGCCATAGCCGGTAAATTGGCGTTCGAAACGCAAACCAAGCCTCTCAGCCGCAACGCGGGCTTTTTGTTCAAGCTCCGGGTTGTCGGTCTGGGCGAGATACAGCGCACGTTCGTAATGGCCGAAATAGGTGTCGCGCAGTTCGGGAAACCGGTCGAGGCCGAGTGGGCGAATCAAAAAAGCTTCGAAATGCCGGGCGAGAAAATCGGTGACGAAAAAGGTCGTCATCATGTCGTCGCCGGCTGCTTCAAATGCCTGATTGCCAATATAGAACGAGAAACAGTGCGGCCCTTCAATCCGCTCGACACCGTGGGCGGCGCAGACTTTGTCGAGTTCGCCGCCGGTTCCGCAATCGGCATAGCCAATGAAAATATGCTCGAAACCTTCTTCGCGGGCCTTGCGGATGGCGCGATCGACAGCAGGCGCGATGCGGTCGGGATAATGATGGAAATTGGCATCAATGCATTTGAGATCGACATGGTCATGACCAAGCTGCTTGTTGACTGCCAAAACCTCGCGACCAATCATGCCGCAGGCGATCACCCGCACCTTCTTTTGGGGCTGGTTGGCTGATTTCAGTCGCTCCGCCATGATGTTGCCTTTCACCTGGGTCATATTCCGCACCACAACAGATTATTCGGGGTTCAGCAGAAAATGACACATTTCAAGATTGCAACCGTCCTTATCCTTGCCCTGACGTTGGCCTCTTGCGCCAACACGATACGAGGCGTCGGACGGGACGTAAAGGATTCGGTGAATGCAGTCGGTGACGTTGTCAACGACTGATAAGCTCAGATGTGCGCGTACTAAGCCAAATCAGGATCAGGCGCCGGCGAGACGGTTGTGCCGACGTTTGATCAGTTCCTTGGCGGTCTCGACCGCAACAGCGGCATCGCGGCAATAGGCATCGGCGCCAACGGCCTTGCCAAATTCCTCGTTGAGCGGCGCGCCACCGACGAGAACGATGAAATCGTCGCGGATGCCCTTTTCCTTCATCGTGTCGATAACGACCTTCATGTAGGGCATTGTGGTGGTCAGCAGGGCTGACATGCCCAGAATGTCAGGCTTTTCGCGCTCAATGGCCTCTAGGTATTTTTCAACCGGATTGTTGATCCCGAGGTCGATGACATCAAAGCCTGCGCCCTCCATCATCATGCCGACAAGGTTCTTGCCGATGTCGTGAATGTCGCCCTTGACGGTGCCGATGACCATCTTGCCGAGCTTGGGCGCGCCTGTGGCGATCAAAAGCGGGCGCAGAATGAACATGCCGGCCTTCATGGCGTTGGCGCTCATCAGAACTTCGGGGACGAACAGAATGCCGTCGCGAAAATCCTCACCGACAATCCGCATGCCCTCGACGAGGGCCTTGGTCAGCAGATCATAGGGGGTCCAGCCGCGGCTGAGAAGGATGTTGGTGCCTTCTTCGATTTCTTCCTTGAGCCCGTCATACAGATCGTCATGCATCTGCTGGACAAGTTCATCATCAGAGAGTTCGGACAGGATGATTTCTTCGTCAGACATCAGTTTCTCCCTTGAATGCACCCATTTGGTGGTTCGGCGCACCAGACCCAGTGTGCTTAGCGATATAGGCGATCGTTTGCAAAAAGTTCCTTGAAAACGACGCGCATGTCGGAAAATGCGACGGGGTGCTATTTAAGCAATATTCCTGCTGCGCCAAGGCTTGGCGCTTTGAGGAATGTGCCGGTGTCGGTTTTGGGTAGCATGGGTTAACTGGCGTGATGGTGCGCCTCTCAAAAACTAGCAGGCATTCGATGGCTCATCCAGATACGCTTTCCACCCCTGAATTGGCTCAAGAAGCAGCGCCGGAGGCTGCCACCGGACGGCGGGGCAAGGGCGCAGCAGCGCGGCGCGCGCTCAGATCCGGCGGTGGCCCCGGCCAATCGATGCCTTACATCACGCGCAAACTTGGCGTGTATGAAGTGCTGGATGAGGAAGGCCTGGCCCTGATCGAACGCAACGCCGACACGATACTTGAAGAAATCGGCATCGAATTTCGCGATGACGCGGAAGCGCTTGCTTTGTGGCGCGAGGCGGGTGCGGATGTGAAAGGCGAGCGGGTCCGGTTTCCCAAGGGGCTTTGTCGCGAAATACTCAAGACGGCACCCGAAGTCTTTACACAGCATGCCCGCAATCCGGCGCGTTCAGTTCAGATTGGTGGCAAGGCGACCGTGTTCGCGCCGGTCTACGGACCGCCCTTCGTGCGCGACCTTGATGGCGAGCGCCGCTATGCGACGATCGAGGATTTCCGTAATTTCGTCAAACTGGCCTACATGGCGCCGTCATTGCACCATTCAGGCGGAACCGTCTGCGAGCCCGTTGATGTGCCGGTGAACAAGCGCCATTTCGACATGGTCTACAGCCATATGAAATACAGCGACAAGCCTTTCATGGGGTCAGTCACGGCGCCGGAACGGGCCGAAGACACCATCGAGATGTGCAAGATCCTGTTCGGTGCCGACTTCGTTGACCAGAACTGCGTGACGCTCAATCTGATCAACGCCAACTCGCCGATGGTGTTTGACGAAACCATGCTTGGCGCACTCAAGGTTTATGCCCGCAACAATCAGGCTTGCATTGTCTCGCCGTTCATTCTCGCCGGCGCCATGAGCCCGGTGACGGTGACCGGCACGCTGACGCAGATTTTGGCTGAAGTGCTGGCGGGTGCGGCCTTCACCCAGCTTATCCGGCCGGGCGCGCCGGTGTTGTTCGGTACGTTCGCGGCCTCGATCTCGATGCAGTCGGGCGCGCCCACGTTTGGAACGCCGGAGCCGGCGCTGGTCTCATATGGCGCGGCGCAACTGGCGCGGCGGCTGAAAATTCCGTTCCGGACCGGTGGATCGTTGTGCGGTTCGAAGGTTCCTGATGCGCAGGCTGCGCATGAGAGCGCCTCGACGCTGAACATGACCCTGCTGGCGGGCACCAATTTCGCGCTGCACTCGGCCGGATGGCTGGAAGGCGGGCTGGTCAGCTCCTATGAGAAGTTCATGATCGATGTCGATCAGCTTGGTATGCAGCAGCGCTTTTCCGAGGGCATAGATCTGTCGGAAACCGGTCAGGCTTTGGATGCCATTGCTGAAGTGGGACCGGGCAACCACTATCTCGGTTGCGCCCACACACAGGCCAATTTCCAGCAGGCGTTCTTCCGCTCTTCGCTGGCTGACAACAATTCCTACGAGCAATGGCTGGCGGAAGGTGAAAAGCGAATCGAGGAACGGGCGCGCAGCCTGTGCCGGTCGTGGCTCGACGGCTATGTCGCCCCGGAACTTGATCCGGCAATCGATGAAGCGCTGCTTGCCTACATCACTGAGCGCAAGGATTCCATGCCCGACGCATTCACTTGAACACAGCCCGAAAACGCCAGGGAGATAGGCGGGCAGGACAAGGTGGCGGGCCTCATTCACAAGGAGGTCTGGCGCTCTGCGTTCAATGACGGGGGGAAGGGTGGATAACCCGCCGCCGGTTTCTGCGATCGCTGTGGCGCTGGAGCCGAGCGGCCTTGTGCCACGCGGATGGCTGGCACCGGAGACAGATTTTGCGCCGTCTCTCACGAACGGAAAGCCTGCAAAAGCCATATGTCTGGTCGGTCATGCCGGCGGCGGGTTCTGGCCTCTGTTCGCGACCTGGCGCCAAATGCATCCCGGCATTGACGAGCCGCTGGACACTTGGTCCAGAGTCGTGATTGACCCGGTGGCCGTTTCGCTTGGCGGGGAAGCGGTTTTCCCCTCCGACAAGCCGTGGCATCCATTTCAGCATTGGGCAATGATTGCTGAAGGGCTGAAACCATCGCCACTTGGAATGCTCATTCATCCGGAGTTCGGCCTGTGGCACGGTTACCGCGGGGCGATCCTGTTTGATGTGGATGCCGCTTCGAACTCCTTATGCTCGAAAGCGTCACCTCCAACCCCGGTCAATCATCCCTGCGATATTTGCCCTGACAAACCATGCCTCAAGGTCTGCCCTGTTGATGCCTTTGCGCCTGATGGGATGACGCTCTCAGCCTGTCGTGACTACTTGAAACTGGACAAGGGGCAGCAGGGCTGTATGAAATCTGGATGCCTTGCGCGCGATGCTTGTCCGGTGGGACGCAGTTATCGATACGGCGCGGAACAAATTCGGTTTCATATGGCGGCTTATTCATAATTTCGTGTCATAGAACCCAAGGATTACCGGATTGGTGTCGTCAAAGCTTCAATCATGGAGAAGCGTGCCTGCATGGAATCGAAGACCCGGAGCGGAGAACCGGCGGATCAGGATTTGGCCGAACGGGCGTCTATTGGCGATCGTGACGCCTTTTCCATGCTTGTCGAACGCCACTATGCTTTCATTCATCGTGTGGCATGGAAATGGTGCCGCGACCGCTCCGCAGCTGAGGACATTGCGCAGAATGTCTGTCTCAGGCTTGGATTTGCGATCCGTACCTGGCGGAACGAGAGCGCGTTCAAGACGTGGCTTTACCGTATCACGATCAATGCAGCCCATGATCACGCCCGGTTCATTGCCCGCGAGATGCGCAAAGAACAGGCCTTGGCGGTCCACGCGTCGGCTCTCGGCGAAGAAGTCGCGGCTTATAAGCCAAGCCATAGCGACTACATATGGGATGCGGTTCGTACTCTGCCGGACAAGCAACGCGATGCCATGCTTCTGGTTTACGGCGAGGAATTGAACCACGCCGATGCTGCCGCCGTGATGGGCTGCGCGGAATCCACGGTTTCCTATCATCTGCACACTGCGCGGAAGCAGTTGAAAACCCTTCTGGGCAAGTCCGGAGAAGAGCAATGATTGAGGATGATCTCAAAAGACTGGCGCGCAGCGCGCCGCCTCCGCTGGAGGATGCAAAGCGTAAGGCGGTTGACGCTGCGCTTCATGCCTATGACAAGTCCGGGCCAGAAAAAAAACGGGCTACCCAAGGATCGTCTGCCGACGGACGTCTTACCCATATCGCAACCTCGATATGGAGTGGACTGATGAGACATCGCTATATGGCGGGCACGGCCCTTGCCACCTTGATGATCCTGCCTGCGGCAGCCTACATGACCTGGCAGATTGCCCAGGACCAAAACCGCTGGCATCCGAAATTGCTGGCGCCTTTGGAGATGGGTAAATCCGCAGACCGCGAAACAGCGATGGAAAGCCCATTGCCTCGTGTTCGTCTACAAAAGGACGTGGATCAGGCGGCATCGGAGCCGATGCCGCAGGTTGCTGCTTCGCCTGTGGCGAAGCCTTCCCGAGCCCTGGACGGCTTGATGCCTCAACGCTCAACCGGTCAGCCCGTGGGCGGACTTGCGCGACAGGGGCTATCAGGTCAAATCACTGGGCAGTCATATCGTGATGCAGACAAGCCGTATGCCTCACCGTTGACGGAATCCGAGTGGAACCGGGTTGAGAGTTTTGAGAGCAACGGCGTCAAGTCTGTGGCCGATTATCCGGTTTCTACATTCTCTGCTGATGTCGACACTGCGTCTTACGCGATGGTGCGTCGGGCGCTGAAACAGGGCGCCATGCCTGATCCACGTACGGTTCGGGTCGAGGAGATGGTCAATTATTTCAACTATGATTACCCTGCTCCCGAAACTGCCGAGGCACCATTCCGCGCGACGGTGACAGTCACCCCAACTCCGTGGAACGCCAACACCAAACTGCTGCATATCGGGGTAAAGGGCTACGATGTTAAGCTCGCAGCGCGACCGCATGCCAATGTAGTTTTGCTGGTCGATGTTTCCGGGTCGATGCAGGAAGCCGACAAGCTGCCTTTGCTGAAATCGGCGTTCCGGCTTCTGATCCAGAAGCTTGAGCCTGAAGACACTGTCGCAATCGTCACCTATGCAGGCGATGCGGGAACGGTGCTTGAGCCGACGCCGGTCTCTGACACGGACAAGATCCTTGACGCGCTAGATGACTTGCGTCCAGGCGGATCAACGGCGGGGGCTGCGGGACTTGAGGAAGCGTACCGGCTGGCTGAGAAAGGCTCGGTCAACGGCGGGATCAATCGGGTGCTGCTTGCCACTGACGGCGACTTCAATGTCGGACCCAGTGACGACGATGCGCTCAAAACCATGATTGAAAAGAAGCGTGAAAGCGGCGTGTTCCTGTCGATTTTTGGCTTCGGGCAGGGCAATTACAATGACCAGTTGATGCAGGCGCTCGCACAGAATGGCAACGGCGTCGCTGCCTATATCGACACTTTGTCTGAAGCTGAAAAGACGCTCGTGCAGGAAGCCTCGGCGTCGCTGTTTCCGATCGCATCGGATGTGAAGTTTCAGATCGAATTCAATCCCGACATGATCGCAGAATATCGCCAGATCGGTTTCGAGACGCGCGCGCTCAATCGTGAGGATTTCAACAATGACGAGGTGGATGCCGGCGAGATCGGTTCCGGCCACACGGTCACCGCGATTTATGAAATCACGCCGGTTGGAAGCCCGGCAGTCCTGAACAGTGATCTGCGCTATGGTGAACCGAAGCCTGCGCCTGTGTCCGGGGCGGAGCCCGTGTATGGCGATGAGTATGCTTTTCTCAAGATCCGGGCAAAGACACCGGGCGAGGCGGAAAGCGAGCTCACGGAAATTCCTGTGATTGCCGAGAACGAAGTCAGCAGCTTCAGCACGGCTTCAGAAGACGTCCGTTTTTCGATTGGGGTCGCGGCGTTCGGGCAGAAGTTGCGCGGCACCGATCAGGTCTCGTCTTATGATTATGATGCCATCGAGAAAATCGCGTCCGACGCGCGCGGTGAAGATGCTTATGGCTACCGCTCCGAGTTCCTCCAACTGGTGCGGCTGGCTGCAGGACTGGACCGGTAACGAGCCCGATCCCAAGGCGAACTGATAGCGTTTCGTTCCGGCCGGCGTCCAGAAAATGCCGGCCTGAGTCAACCAAACGTAATAGCCCAGACTGTTTGATTTCGAGATCGATGCAAATTTAAATCAATTAATATCAATGGGATAGAGTTTTTCATCGAAAAAGTCGAACTGTGACACCTTTCAAAAGATATATCTTTATCTAGATAGTACTGCATAAAGTGTTATCGAAGTTCAGAAAGGACTCTAACCATGTTTGGAATGCACAAACACAGATGCCACCGCGAAGATCGCCACTGTGCCGGCCCGGACGGATCAGGCGGGCGCGGCGGTGGCCGACGCGGCGGTCCATTTGGCCGCCATCGCGGCGGACCATTTGGTGGCGGCGGCAAGCGCATGTTTGACGCCGGCGCGCTCCGGCTAGTGGTTCTCGGCCTGATCGCCGAGCAACCGCGCCACGGCTATGACATCATCAAGGCGCTGGAAGCCCGCTTCCAGGGAGCCTACAGCCCGAGCCCCGGCGCGATTTACCCGATGCTTCAGATGCTGGAGGAAGCCGATCTGGTGTCCTCACAAATGCAGGGTGCTAAAAAACTCTTTTCGATCACCGAAGAGGGGCAGGCCTATCTCGAAGACAACCGCGTCGATCTTGACCGGATCAATGCGCAGATCGACGAGGCATCGGAAGAAATCCAGGGCGTGTCGCTGGGGGCTGAGTTCCGAGCCTTGCGCAAAACACTGTTCCGTCAGGTACGAAGCGGTGGATTTTCAGCTGATCAGGCGCAAAAGGCGCTTGAAATCCTGAAAAAAGCCCGCGGCGATATTGAAGCCTTGCAGGATCAAGACGGGCGCGGCTGAACAGATCAGCTTCGTATGTCGTGACAGGACAAGCAAAAGGCCGGCGCATCAGCGCCGGCCTTTTGCTTTAGTCAAATGCGATTGGGCTCAGCTGCGGCGACCACGGCGTTCGCGAGTCGGAGCAGGGGTGTTGGCGGCGACTGTGTTGCGCATCGGGCCGATGCGCTCGACGATAGTTTCCACGGTCGGGCGCTGTGCCTTGATGTGGGTGTCGACAGCTTCGCGCATGGCGGCGAGATGGTCGCAGGAGGTGCCGCAACAGCCACCGATGATGCGGGCGCCGGCATCGATTGCCAGCTTGGCGTAGTCGGCCATCAGCGGCGGCGTTCCGGAGTAATGGATTTCGGCGCCGCGGAATTCCGGGATGCCGCAATTGCCTTTGACGACCACAATAGCGTCTGGATCGGCCCCGGTCATGTCGAGCAGAGACGATAGAATGTCGGAGGCGCCGACGCCGCAATTGGCGCCGACGGCAAAAGGACCGTCGCCGATGTCCTTGGCGATTGAATGGATGTCGCGCGGATGAACACCCATCATGGTCTTGCCGGCGGTGTCGAAGGAGCCGGTGTAAACGTAAGGCAGGTCGTGGCGCACCGCGGCTTCGGCAGCGGCGCGGATTTCATCAGTGGCCGACATGGTCTCGATCCAGACGACATCAATGCCGCCGGCCTTGAGACCCTCGATCTGCTCGGCAAAGGATTCGACGGCTGCTTCGTAGGTCATGGCACCAAGCGGCACCAGCAGGTCGCCTGTCGGGCCGACCGAACCGCCGACGATAACCTTGCGCGGCGCCTTGTCAGCCACGGCGCGGGCGATTTCGGCAGCTTTCTTGTTGAGCGCGAACACCCGCCCGTCGGCCTGGTGCAGCTTGAGCCGGTTGCGCGTGCCGCCAAAGGAGTTGGTCAGAATGATATCCGACCCGGCATCGACAAAATCCTGGTGCAGCTTGGTGATTTTTTCAGGCGCTGTTTC
>Ga0163215_100569_pt1 | contig 55781 bp, 37 predicted proteins | sample SynspAceP_FD_185934 | JGI IMG/M metagenome (GOLD analysis project Ga0163215, IMG submission 185934) | Saline lake microbial communities from Ace Lake in Antarctica - Synechococcus sp. Ace-P (Hybrid Assembly) | ecosystem: Environmental > Aquatic > Non-marine Saline and Alkaline > Saline | place...
TAGCTCATAGCTCGACGCAGGCGCTTAATTAACCTTCTTTTTATTTATCAACTGCTGCAACTCGTAATCAAATTCTTGTGCTGAAATAACTAAGCCTTGCTCATCTTCGCCTGGAAATACAGCAATAGCGACATTGTCACTTTCAAGGCCATCAGTCCAGCGAGTGCGCCAGGTTTTCAGGTCAATAGAAATGGCTTTGCAATCTGCCCATTCACCGGTTGCCCATGCTTGTGCAAAGGCTTCACTTGGCCATACAGGGGCACAATCTTCATCGTCAGTATTGAGCATCACACAGCCGTCATCATCGGTCAGGATCCAAACTTTTTGGTTTTTTATAATCTCTTTGACTAAGTAGTCAAGACGCTGCTCGGGGGAATATTGGGCGATATCGGCCAATATTGTGGATGTAGAAGAATCTGTCATGGTATTTCCTATTGAAGAGAAGGACTAATAACTAGAATAATGCACAAATCCCCGTTAGTCTTTTATTGTCAGCTAAAAAATGGATAAAACTTGCCTAACTGCTTATTAATTAAACAAGCACAATAGTATTAAAGAAACCTTATGTTTAGCTAGACACTTCTAGGACGCTTAAGCGTTTGGGTTTAACATACTGACGTTTCGACCTAAACTTAGCCTAAATGAGTGATTGATTAAGATGATATTTGAGGGAAGCGCTCATGTTTGAACACGGTGATTACGTGGTAGGTGTCAATCAACAAGTGTTGCTATTTATTGGCCAAGGACCTTGGAATGATGAAGCGATGTTAGTAGGTGCCAAGAAAATGGGCCAGCAAATTAGCTTGTTAGACCATACAAAACCATGGGCACAGTTAAGTTGTCTAGTGGGTGAAAGTTTAATGCCGCCTTCTACTTTTAATGCCTTTGTACACCACAGCAAAATTCGGAAACAAAAAGGCCTAGTTTGCCTCGCCATTGTTATACTAGCATCTGAGGTAGCCAATACAATTAAACAACAATTATCTGCGGCCTATTTGCAAGCCAATATTGACCATCAGTTTTTCCCTTCCTTTGAGCTCGCGATTGATTGGCTAGCCCAACAGCAATTCAGTATTGATCGGCCTCAGTTAAACGCATTTTTAAAGCAATGTGACTTTTTACCGCCAAACTAATTTCTATTGGTTTACCACGATTCCCGTCTAAGTCCATTTTTTATAATCGGGTTTATTCCTAATGGATGCCAATACGATAGCTGTGTTTTGCAAACATTTGTTGCCAAATTGTTAACTATTTTATAAATATAATTAGTCTCCTTCGTCTTTTTAAGTAATTATATTCGGTATATTCTACGTTAAACAATTTTAATGTGGTTTATTTATGTCAACACCTACTACGCTTGCTCATGCAAAGATGCTCTCTCCCTTACGTAATACCTCTGTGGCAACCTCCGTTGAGGCCCTATCCAAAGAACAATTACTCCACTTTGGTATCGAACCGCAAAGCGAATATGGCCAGGCACTTAGCAGTCTGACTCAGCATCTATATCATGCCCAAGTTGATGTACAACAATTATGGAAAGTCACCAGCGAGACCCTAGCTGGCTTGAGTAAGCAAGATAAAGTCGCCTATTTTAATGCTAAAAAGTTTCTCTCTTTCCAAATTGCAAAAATATTAGATACCTTACAAAATCCGTTTCGAGCCACATATCAAAGTTTAACTAAGCAAAACGGCTCGCAGGTCAGTAAAAGTCACTATCCTTTGTTTGACAACGTCACTGCGTTATTTTCTGCCACCCCAGTTGTGGTGCGCACCGCGACTTATATTTATGCCTGTACAGAATGGGTTGATGATGCCTTTCAAGGGAAAGAGTCAACTCATCAGATTTATTCGCGTTTACTTAATCCCACCAACATATCTTTAGCTAATGCCATTGTTGATTTAGAAGCGGGTCCATATTCAGCTGACTATTTAGCTTGGAATTTTAATTCAGGCATGGCGGCCATTGATGCATTGCTGTCTAACGTATTAGCCCGTGGCGATATACTAATTGTATCGCGTAATGTTTATGGTGGTGTTTATCAGCTGTTGCATGATTATTTTGCTCGAGAGAATCGTTTAAACCTGCAACTAGAATGGTTTGATGGTTATAGCGCTGATGAGTTTGCTGAATTTTTGGCTGCAAGCCGAGGGAAACATGTTGATAGATTAGCCGAAGGTAAGTCCTTGCATGTGTATCTTGAGTCTCCTTGTAACCCACATGGTTATGTTTTGGATGTGGCTGGCATAAGCAAACTAGCCCATGAGCATGGTCACTTGGTGATGTTAGATGCCACATTAGCTACGCCGATATTACATCAGCCCTTGCAGCGAGCAGATAAAGCAGAGCGCCCCGATTATGTTATGCACAGTTACACCAAAGATATTTGTGGCAGTGGTGCGACAACCGCCGGTGTAGTGATTGGTGAAAGTTATCGTATGTTCCAAGGCAAGGGAGATTGTGCCAACGGTTATGATTGGTCACGCACTATGTTTTGGGATGTTTATTATATTAAGGGGGCTTTTCTTGATTCCGAAAAAGCTTTTGATGTACTCAACGGCATGAAAACCTTAGAAATGCGTGTGATGAATAAGGTAATTAATACCACAGTATTCAGTCAGTTTTTAGCCTCTCACCCAAGCTTAAATGTCAATTGCCATGCGATTGAAGGACATGCCAATGCTGAATTACGCCGCAGTCAGCTGCGTCATGGCTGGCCTTGTGCCTTATTTACGGTGGATATGGAAAATGCCCAAATCGAGCGCAATACCTTTGTGCGCTTTTTTGATGCCCTAGAGCCCGCCTTTAGTCATCAAGTCAGTATCGGCCAAAATAATACGATTATTTTATGCCCGGCGTTAACCTCGCACAGTGAATTAGATAGTGGAGCGCAGAAAAAAGGTGGCATTTATTTAACCACCATGCGAGTGGCGATGGGCACCGATAATGTGAAAGAGCTGATCGCACATTTTATTAACAGCGCTAGATTACATATCGATCCTGTTATACCCGGTTTCAGTGAGCAGTTTATGCATGCTGAGCAAATTGATGATCTGTATATGCAAACCTGTCGCAGAGTGAGCGAGCAGCATTATGCCAGCTCAGGCTCAATTAAAGAGATGTTAGTGTAGTTCACAGTCATGTCTTAAATGCGAGTGAAAGTAAGTTACTTTCACTCGCTGTTAGCGGGGTGCCTTTCACTTTTTCTTCTCTTCAATCTATCCTCCCTCGTTTTACCCTTAATGGTATGATTCGCCGATTATTTTTATGGGAAATACTGCAGTTATGGCTGATATTAAATTTTCACAGGCGCAAAAAGACGCCTTAGTTCAAAAGTTACAAGCTTATATGGATAAAGAACTAGACCTTGAACTCGGACAGTTTGACGGGGAGTTTTTATTGGACTTTATTTCTAAAGAATTTGGCAATATTTACTATAATCAAGGTTTGTATGACGCGCAAACCGTGTTGAGTGAGCGGCTCGATACCTTAACCGATGCTATCCTACAACTTGAAAAATAGCCCAGTTAATCTATGGTACATACAAGCCTTTTTATGCAATCACGACAAGGATAAGTTATGAACGATAAGCTCGCTTCGTTTTCAATGCCGTCAACGCCATCCTCTGCAGGACCTGAGCAATACAACGCGACTTTACAGCAAATTTTTGGTTTTGCGTCTTTTCGTCACGGTCAACAAGAGGTTGTTGAGCAACTGCTCAATGGCCATTCAAGCTTAGCTATTTTCCCTACTGGTGCGGGTAAGTCGTTGTGTTATCAGTTTGTCGCTACTCAATTGCCGCATCTCACCTTAGTGGTGTCGCCTTTGTTGGCCTTAATGAAAGATCAACTGGAGTTTTTACACAGTAAAGGGATTGCAGCTGCCAGTATTGATTCAACCCTAAGTTTTGAGCAAAACCAGCAAGTCATGCAGGATATTCGAAGTGGTGCATGTAAAATTTTAATGGTGTCGGTTGAGCGTTTTAAAAATGAACGTTTTCGGCAGTTTATTCAAAGTGTGCCTTTATCGATGTTAGTGGTCGATGAAGCTCACTGTATTTCTGAATGGGGGCATAATTTTCGGCCTGACTATTTGAAGCTACCTGCTTACCAACAAGAGCTGAAGATACCTTTGGTGTTGTTACTCACCGCGACTGCCACTAAAAAAGTTAAATTGGATATGGCCAAACGTTTTGCTATTGGGCCGCAACAGATAGTGCAAACGGGTTTTTATCGCTCTAATCTGCATTTGCAAGTATTGCCGGTGGCCGAAGCGGATAAAAACAACTCCTTACTGCGCTTGCTGGATCAGCAAACTGGAGTGGGAATTGTCTATGTGACCCTACAAAAGACCGCAGAAGTCGTAGCTAACTTACTTATCCAACAAGGAATGAGTGCTAAAGCCTATCACGCAGGTTTAGACAGTGAGTTACGCCAGTCTATTCAGCAAGATTTTATGCAACAAAAAATCCAAATCGTGGTCGCTACCATTGCCTTTGGTATGGGCATTGATAAGTCAGATATTCGTTTTGTGATACATTATGATTTGCCTAAATCCATCGAAAACTACAGTCAGGAGATTGGCCGTGCCGGGCGTGATGGACAAGACTCAAGCTGCACAGTATTGGCTAACCTTGATGGCCTGACTACCGTTGAAAATTTTGTTTACGGCGATACCCCTGATACCAGTGGCATTGCACAGGTAATTGACAATATCAAACAAAGTGCGGATGCAGCGCACCCCGCTCAGTCCTATTCGTGGGAAATGCAAATTCATGAATTGTCTAATCTCAGTAATATCCGTCAACTGCCACTCAAAACCTTGTTAGTGCAACTTGAATTAGCTCAGCTTATCAAACCCTTGTATGCTTACTTTGCCGAATTTAAATTACGTTTCTATCGTGATAGTAATAGCATCCTTGAGCTATTCGAAGGTGAGCGGCGTGAGTTTTTACGCTGTGTTTTTAGTGCCACAGAAATGAAAAAAGTATGGGGTGTGGTCAATTTTGACGCAATATTTCAGCAGTATGCAGCGCCTCGTCATCGGGTGGTTAGTGCTCTAGAATATTTGGCAGAGCAGCAGCATATTCAACTGGAATCTCGTTTAATCACCGATGTCTATCAGGTCAGTTCAAGTGCCTTGTTAACGAATGAGTTGGTGGTGCAACTGAGTGCCTACTTCAGTGATAATGAGCAAAAAGAAATAAAACGTATTGCCGCCATGATCCGTTTTTTCGAATTAGACTCATGTTTGAGTTACAACCTTGCCCGTTATTTCGATGATCACAATGCACCGCTTAAATGTGGTCAATGCAGTGTATGTTTAGGCCAAAGTGCAAAATTAACCCGCAGTCATATTGCGCCCATGCCAACGCAAATGGCGATCAGTGAAGCGATGAGTGAGTTGTCACAACATCTGCACAGTAAAACGGATATTGAATTGAGCGAAAACATCTATTGCCGCTTTTTAACCGCGATGAGTATGCCTATATTTGCCCGCTTCAGAGTGAGTAAACTTTCAGGTTTTGGTCTATGTGCACAGCAGCCTTACGCTCAAGTCAAAAGCAAGGTGATAGAAATTCTAAACAGCATTCGTTGAACGCTATGAACAGCTTGAATTAAGTTATAAAAATTTTGCTTTGTTTGCATCTAGTAACAAATTTATCAGCCGATTGCAGCGCTTAATACTCTTTATTGTCAGCAAAAAAGGGTAAATTACCGCCATTAATATTTTAATGGACACATCATGAGCACAGCAATGACTAAAATTCGACAACAACCGGCGTGGATTGCCCTAGCCATTGTGCTGTTGCTGGTGCTGTGGATTGCCTCAGGCATGTTGTTTGCCGATGATAGAGTTAACCCAAATCAAGTAGATAAACATCATGTCTCGCCCTTGGTTAAGGTAACAGTCACCCGACTAAATGCCAGTGAGGTTAACCGTGAAATTAACTTGTATGGCCGCACTGAACCCGACCGAGTCGCAACCTTGCGCGCTGAAGTAAAAGGCATGGTTGAAGAAGTATTAGTGCGTGAAGGGCAATTTGTGACTCAAGGACAAAAGTTACTTAAACTAGAAAATACCGATGCAATGAATCGTTTGGCTTCAGCAAAGTCGACCTTAAAACAGCGCGAGATAGAATTGGATGGTGCCAAATCTTTGGGTAAGCAAGGTTATCAATCACAGGTTAACTTGGCTCAAGCGGCAGCTTACCTTGAAGCCGCCAAAACGGATGTAAAAATTCTGGAATTCGCAGTGGCTAAATCTGTGATCATTGCGCCCTTTGATGGGGTGATTAATGAGCGCTTTGTTGAAGTCGGAGATCTGCTTAAAGACGGAGATAAGATTGCTACTTTGGTTGATCTTGACCCCTTAGTTATTACAGCCAATGTCACCCAAGGGAATGTGGCGGGCTTGCAGTTAGAGCAGACAGCAGCTGGACGTATGGCCTCGGGGGAAATTTTGCAAGGCAAAGTGCGGTATATCTCTAGCGTGTCAGATCAGGGTACCAATACCTTTAAAGTTGAAGTGGCAGTGCCCAACCCCGGTCATAAAAAAATGGCTGGCATGAGCACTGAGTTAGCCTTGCCCCTGCAAAAAACGTGGGCGATGCGCATTACTCCATCGGTTATGGCGCTCGATGAACAGGGCAATTTAGGGGTTAAAACCGTGGTTAACGAACACGTGAAGTTTATCCCCATCGACATTGTTAAAAGTGATAGTCAGGGTGTTTGGTTAAGTGGTATGGGCCAACAGGCTGAAGTGATTACTTTGGGTCATGGTTTTGTGCGCGATGGTGATAAAGTTGACGTCGTCTATGCCGACCAACGTAGTGAGCAGGATATCCAATGAAAGGCTTAATTGAAGCGGCATTGGGGCGCAGCCGTACCGTATTAATGATGTTTGTTCTGTTGATCGTTGCGGGTGCTTTTACCTACGCCACGATCCCGCGAGAGTCCAATCCTGATGTGCCCATTCCGGTTATTTATGTATCAATTGTACACGATGGTATTTCACCTGAAGATGCGGAGCGTATGTTGGTTAAACCCATGGAAAGAGAGCTACGCTCAATCGATGGGGTAAAAGAAATGAAGGCCACAGCCGGTGAAGGTTTTGCTAACATTACTTTAGAGTTTTTTCCTGGCCTAGATTCCCAAGCAGCCTTGGCAGACGTGCGCGACAAAGTCACCGTTGCCCGCGCTAAATTACCCGCCGAAACTGAAGAACCTACTATTCATGAAGTGACTATGGCCGGTCAACAAGCGGCAATAACCGTGGTATTAGCTGGCCCTGTATCAGAGCGCGCCTTACTGACCGTTGCGCGCGAGTTACAAAATCGTTTGGAAAGCCTCAGCGAGGTCCTCGAGGTTACTATGGGGGGCGACCGTGAAGACATGGTCGAAATCGTGGTGGATCCTCTCTTAATGGAATCGTACGGTCTTGATCAGAACGACATTTATAACTTGATTTCTCGAAATAATAAATTGGTGCCGGCCGGCACCATGGACAACGGTAAAGGCAGTTTTGCCGTCAAAGTGCCCTCGGTGTTTGAGTCAGTCAAAGACGTGATGGAGCAACCCGTGAAAGTCCAGGGTGATAGTGTAATTACCTTTGCTGATGTGGCACAAGTGAGGCGCTCCTACAAAGATCCCAGTAGTTTTGCCCGCTTAAACGGTGATGCTTCGGTTTCACTGGAAGTGAAAAAACGCCCAGGCGAAAACATGCTTGATACCGTTGCTAAAGTAAAAGAGTTGATAGAAGGGGCCAAAGCCTCACCTATCTGGCCCGCCAGTATTTTTGTGACGTATACAGGCGATCAAACTGTTGATGTTAATATGATGCTTAACGACCTGCAAAATAACGTTTCCAGTGCGGTAATTTTGGTTGCAGTGGTGATTGTGGCTATTTTGGGTTTGCGCACCGCCTTGCTGGTGGGAATTTCTATTCCAGGCTCATTTTTAACCGGTATATTAATTATTGCCATGTTTGGTTATACCTTGAATATGGTGGTGTTGTTTTCACTGATTATGGCGGTAGGCATGCTGGTGGACGGGGCCATAGTGGTGACCGAATATGCAGACCGATGTATGAGTGAAGGCATAGACAAGAAAAAAGCCTACGGATTGGCCGCGCAGCGCATGGCTTGGCCGATAACCGCTTCAACTGCCACGACTTTAGCGGCTTTCGCTCCCTTGATGTTTTGGCCGGGTATGATGGGTGAGTTTATGAAGTACTTACCTTTTACCCTGATAGCCGTTTTGTCAGCCTCTTTATTAATGGCACTGATCTTTGTACCGGTGCTGGGCGGAGTATTTGGTAAACCGCGTTACGTAACGCCAGAGGCCAGACGCCAATTAATCGAAGCTGAAAGCGGTGATATTCGTCATCTCTCTGGCTTTACGGGTAAATATGTCAACCTGCTAGCCAAAGCGATTGAGCACCCGTGGAAAATTCTTGGTGGGGCAATTGTTATTGCCATTTTATCCTTCGGCGCATTTTATTTGTCTGGTTTGGGTTTACAATTTTTCCCCCACGTAGATAGTCCGGGCATTAATATTACTGTGCGCTCCTCTGGCGATATGTCGATTTATGAGAAAGATCAGATAGTACGCGAGGTAGAAGATAAACTGATCGATATGGAAGAAATCGAGACCTTGTATGTCCGTACTGGTGGTCGCGATCAGCTAGGGTATTTGCGCTTGAATTTGGTGGATTGGCATTATCGAGCCCATTCAGATGAAGTATTAAAAGAAACTCAGCAACGGCTCAAAGGCATGCCAGGTGTGGATATCGAAATTACGCCAGACCAAAACGGACCCCAATCGGGTAAAGATTTACAAATTCAGCTGTCATCACGCTATCCCGAATTGCTCAACGAAGCGGCCTTAAAGATCCGCACTGCCTTAGATAACAACGCCAAATTTACGTCTATTAGTGATACGGCTTCAAAGCCGGGGATCGAATGGCAACTTAAGGTCAATCGCAGTGACGCAGCGCGTTTTGGTGCCGATGCGACCTTAGTGGGTAGTACGGTGCAGTTTTTGACCAACGGTCTTAAATTAGGTGAATATCGTCCTGATGATGTGGACGATGAGTTGGACATTCGAGTGCGTTATCCGGTGGAATCGCGCTTTATCGGCAAGCTTGATGAACTGCGCATGAAGACTTCGAGCGGCATGGTGCCCATCAGTAATTTTGTCGAGCGTAGTGCTCAACCCAAAACTGATTTGATCCGCCATATCGACAGCAACCGCGTGATCACAGTTGAAGCTAATATGGTGCCGGGAGAATTGCTGGGTAAAGAGTTACCGCTGTTACAAGCCCAGTTACCCGAGTTAGATTTAGACCCACGGGTACTATTGACTATTAAAGGCCAAAACGAACAACAAGATGAATCGACAGCCTTTTTAGAAAATGCTTTTTTGGTTGCCTTGTTTGTAATGGCGATTATTTTGGTCACCCAATTTAATAGTTTTTATCAGGCTTTTTTGATTTTAAGTGCGGTGTTGTTTTCAACTGTTGGGGTGTTTTTAGGTTTAGTTATTTTCCAAAAACCCTTCGGTGTGGTGATGTCAGGCATCGGTGTTATTGCCTTAGCCGGCATTGTGGTAAACAACAATATCGTCTTGATCGATACCTATAATATTCTGCGTAAAGAAGGCTTCGAGCCGATGGAAGCCATATTGCGTACCGGGGCTCAACGCTTGCGTCCGGTGATGTTAACGACAGTCACGACTATCTTAGGATTATTGCCCATGGTGGCTGAAATCAACATTGATTTTATCGGCCGTAGTATAGATATCGGTGGGCCGTCAACCGAATGGTGGTCACAGCTTGCCACTGCGGTCGCGGGTGGTTTGGCCTTTGCCACCTTACTCACCTTAGTTTTAACCCCCTGTATGCTGGCCTTAAAAGCCCGCAGTGAGATGAAAAAGCAAGCCCGGCTTGATGCTAGGCTTGCCCAACATGTTGACTCAGGGCAGACAAACCCAGGAAAGTTTGCTTAGTATCTGGCAACAAACCCAGACCTCTTCATGATTGAATATGCTTGAGGTCTGCGCTTCACCCAAAGTGCATGACTTGACATCTGTCACACAAACGTCCTTAAACTGAAATAAATGATTCAAATTCACGTGCTAGTTTTAGTCAAACTTGCTGTGAATGAGTGCTAATGAATCAATCTGTTGTTGTTTACACTTTTGCCTTACTTGTTGGGTTTCTTGTTCTCGCCAGAGTGCGGGTGCGCTTGCAGTTGTCTCGTGCTAAACATGGCTCTTTACGAGGACATAGCAAATGGTCACGGCGCATGGCGCGCTTAGTGCCCTTTTTCAGTTATGACGATACTGTGTTTTTTGTTAGTGATGGTGCCCCACCACACATAGGTGAGCAGCGACGAACTGCCTTAGCTGCCCTTGAAAACACGATCAAAACACGCTGTGCCAAGACTCTGGCTCAAAGTGAGTTGCTTCAAAAGAGCGTATCAGATGTGCAGTTTACCAGCCAATATCGTGTGCCTTTTCCTTATCATACTTTGTTACCGCAGAGTTTTAGACTGGGCTCCATCGCCGATGAAACCAAAGGGTCAAAAATTAAAGACTTAGATGGTAACTGGCGCTATGACCTCTCTGGCTCATATGGTGTGAATGTATTTGGTTATGATTTTTATAAAGAGTGCATGGCACAGGGTATTGCACTTACTCAGCAACTTGGCCCTGTACTAGGCACTTATCATCCGCTAATTACTGAAAACGTGCAGATGATAAAAGACATTTCTGGATTAGATGAAGTCTCTTTTCATATGTCGGGTACAGAAGCCGTAATGCAAGCAGTGCGCCTAGCTCGTTACCACACGGGTAAAAGCCATTTAGTACGTTTTTGTGGTGCTTATCATGGCTGGTGGGATGGCGTGCAGCCGGGCGTTGGCAATACCCGGGTAACCAATGATGTATATACCTTAGCCGATGAAAGTGAACATAGTTTAAGAGTGCTCGCGACTCGTAAAGATATTGCATGTGTATTGATTAACCCCTTGCAGGGCTTTCATCCTAATAATGATGCGCCGTCTGATACGGCCTTAATTGCGAGTGAGCGTAGTACCGGATTTAATAAAGAACAATATAGCCGCTGGTTAGCCCGTATTCGCAAAATTTGTAGCGAGCGCAATATCGTACTGATCTTCGACGAAGTGTTTACCGGTTTTCGTTTAAGTTATCGCGGTGCCCAAGGATTTTACGGCATTCAGGCTGATATGGTGACCTATGGTAAAACCTTGGGTGGTGGCTTGCCGATTGGCGTGGTAGCCGGTACCCATAGTTTAATGAAACGTTATAAAGCAGCTCAACCAGCGAATGTATCACTGGCGCGCGGCACCTTTAACTCTCATCCCTATGTGATGGGCGCCATGAATATTTTTTTAAAGCGTATTCAAACAGCAGAAATTCAAAGTCAATATAAGCAGTCTGAAGCCTTATGGAATAGGCGAGTGCTGTATTTTAATCAGCGCCTTGCAGATGAGCAACTCCCTCTAAAAGTCACTAATATCCATTCTATTTTGTCGCTAGCCTATACCCTACCAAGCCGCTACAACTGGATGCTGCAGTTCTATTTAAAAAACCACGGTATTGAACTGAGTTGGACAGGCACCGGGCGCTTGATCATGAGTTTCAGTTTCAGTGATGAAGACTTTAACCAGGTGGTGGAGTGTTTTGTCAGTGCTGCTCAACAAATGCAGCGAGACGCATGGTGGTGGCAGTCACCACAGCTGAGTAATAAAGCGATTAAACGTCAGTTTTTATCTGATCTGCTTACGGCTAAATTTCCCTCCATAGCAGGGTTGCTACCTAGGCCTTTATTGGCTTATCAAGGGGCACAATCTGCAAGTTCAAAACTCAATGAACCAAATAACTTAAGCAAGGCGGGTTGAACATGTCAGTGCACTTATTGAGTAAAACCGAACCTGAATTTCGACAGTCATTAGAGCAAGAATTTACTGCATTTTTGGCCCAGCAGGCTGAACGATTTAATCCTAATAATTGTTTGAAGATCGACTTTCATTGCCATGATCACAATAGCGATGTGCCAGATGAATTATGGGGACGCATACTTCGTTTACCTGAAACCTGGTTAAAAACCAAAAAATTAGTGTCGACCTTAGTGGCAAACGGTAACTCGGTAGTGACTATTACCAATCACAATAACGCCCGCTCATGTTGGGCGCTAAAAGAGAGTGGGGTAGACGTCTTAGTCGGCGCTGAATTTACCTGCTACTTTCCTGAATACGAGTTATTTATTCACGTGCTGACCTACGGTTTTACTCGTGAACAAGAGATGATACTGAACAAGAAGCGTCAAAATATTTATGATTTTCTGCGCTATGCAGCCTGTGAAGATATCCCGGTCATTTTGCCTCACCCGCTGTATTTTTATACCCGTAATGAAAAAATCGATTTATCGCTATTTGAAAAGCTAGCAGTGATGTTTTCACGTTTTGAAGTATTAAACGGCCAGCGCGACCTATGGCAAAGTGTTTTGACTCTCAATTGGGTACAAAGTCTAACGCCCGAAAAAATTAATGAATATGCCCGACGTCACAACCTCAACCCCGCCACTTTTGGGGTGGATCCTAAACGAGCCAAAGTCGTGACCGGAGGTTCGGATGATCATACCGGCATTTTTGCTGGGCAGTGTGGTTCGTGGTTGTATATACCTAATTTGCAAGAAAGACTCAAAACTCAAAGCCCGGCTGAATTGGCACTAGAAGCCCTGAAAAAAGGTGATATTGCACCTTTTGGTCACATAGCTGAAAACCAAAAATTGAATATTTCCTTGCTGGATTATTTCTCCCAAGTGGCGACAAAAATTAAAGATCCCGGTTTACTGCGTATCTTGTTACACCGTGGCTCTACGTGGGACAAAATAGGTTGTTTTGCGGTCAGCAACGTTATGCTTGAAATGCAAAAACACAAAAAAACCATGAAGTTTTTTTCCTTTGTACATGATGCGCTGCAAGGTAAAAAACCGAATAAATTGCTTAAGTGGCAGGTATCGAAAGACTATAAGTTTTGCATTGCCCAATTGGAGCGCATAGCGGATGCCAAACGTAATAATCCTGAAGGCTATATTGATACGGTCAATAGTGCCATGAATGAGTTATTTACCCATCTAAATCAATTGATTGCTAAACGCATTGCCAGTGCCATCAACAGCCATCAAGGGGTGTTGTTAGACGGTTTCTCAACGGAAGAATTGACCCGTAAGTTAGAAATTCCCAGTCAATTAACTGCCCTGTTTTTAGGCAATGGCAAACGTCAGGACAACATGAGTAACGTTAATATGGGTAAGTTGTTCGACAACTTGTCTTTCCCTGTGCTTATTAGCGTAATACTCGCGGGGTCTAATTTAGCTTCAACGCGGGTGCTATATCAAAATCGTAACTTACTCAATCAATTTGCTCAGCACTTAGGTAAAAATCAACACAGTAAACGTGCTCTGTACTTAACCGATACCTTGTTGGATAAAAACGGCGTATCGACTTCGTTGTCAGGCAAACTGCGTGAAATTCAAAAAGCCGATCTACCCATCGATTTTCTCATTTGTCATAGTGAGGCACAAGCTGAAGCGCATTTACATGTAGTGAAACCCATTGCTGAGTTTGAAGTACAGCGCTATGGCGAGCAACAAATCCGTATTCCCGACATTATGCAGATTGCGCGGATATTTTATGCCGGAGGTTACGATCGCATTGTTTGTTCTACCGAAGGACCGATGGCGGCAGTTGCCCTGTTTTTACAACAGATGTTTAACGTACCCAGTTACTTTTTTATGCACACCGACTGGATTGATTTTATTAAACATACCACTGACTTAAACCAATACGAACGTGACCGAGTTCGTCGTTTGATGCGGGCTTTGTATAATCGTTTTGATGGCATATTTGTGCTCAATCAAGAGCATAAAGCCTGGCTCACTGGTCATGAAATGTTACTTAAAAAGGAGCAGGTTTTTTTAACTGCTCACCATACTCAAGCTCGTGATTTGCTGGTGCAGCGGGTGCACAAAGATATCTTGATCCCTGGTGCCACCGAGGATACACCGGTATTATTTATCGCTTGTCGACTCAGCCAAGAAAAAGGCATTTTTGACTTGCCTAAGATTATTACCTTGGCGAGACAACATCTGCCTGAACTTAAAATAGTCATAGCGGGTTCTGGCCCAGCGGCAAACAAACTTAAACAAAAACTACCCGATGCGACTTTTTTAGGTTGGCAAAACAAAAAGCAACTAGCCGCCTTATATTTAGGCCTTGATTTATTCGTTTTTCCCTCGCGTTTTGATACCTTTGGTAATGTCATACTTGAGGCATTTGTGCACGGTATGCCTACCCTAGCGTATAACTGCAAGGGCCCTAAAGACATTATTCAACACGAAGTCAATGGCTACTTAGTTGATGACATGCAAGGCATGGCCGATAAAATAGTGGCATTTTTTGCCAACCCCACTACGCAACAACAGATGCGGCAAAAAGCGCGAGAACGGGCGAACGAATATCAAGCTGAGCCTATCATGCAACAGTTTTTAACTGACTTAGGCTTGGACTGCCCCGTTATTTATAATCAACAGCGCACGGTTGCTTGAGGATGAAAGCCAACGTACAAGCCTTAACTAAGCAAGAACAGCTTAATTTTTTACTGACCAATCGCATTCCTAGACGTTGGTTGACACTTTTTATGGGCTGGTTCAGCCAAATCCACAGCCCTCTACTCACCCAATTATCGATTAAGATTTGGCAATTGTTTGCCGAAGATTTACGTTTACAAGACGCCAAAAAGCAAAAATTTAACAGTCTTGGTGAGTGTTTTACCCGTCAACTCAAAGAGGGTTTACGGCCGATTGATCAGCGTGCCGAAATAATATCGAGCCCATGTGACGCCATCGTCGGTGCGTGTGGCAGGGTAGAGGGCAGTAAAGTATTTCAAGCCAAAGGCTTCCCCTATGATCTCAGCGAACTCATTCCAGATACGAGAATTGCGCAACAATATCGCAATGGGCTGTTTGTCACCTTAAGGCTTAAATCCAGCATGTATCATCGTTTCCACGCGCCTGTCGATTGCCAAGTAAAACAAGTGAATTATATTTCGGGCGATACTTGGAACGTCAACCCTATTGCTTTAAAGCGGGTAGAAAAACTGTTTTGCCTCAATGAGCGAGCGGTAGTGGAGTTAAAACTTGATAGGCCTCAAGCCAGTATTACCTTGGTGCCGGTGGCCGCTATTTTAGTTGCTAGTATGAAATTCCATTTTTTACCCCAGGTGCTCGACTTACGTTACAAGGGCGCCAATATAATTCCCTGCGATGCTCGGTTTCAAAAAGGCCAAGAAATGGGCTATTTCCAGCACGGCTCGACCATTATTGTATTTGCAAGTGAGCACTATCAGCTGTGTGCAGACATAGAGGAAGGAAGGCCCATTAAAATGGGACAGGCTTTATTGCAGGGACATTCCCTCGAACATGTCACTTCATCTACGCCCGATGCAGCGGCTTAATTTTTTAATAACATTACTTACCAAGGATCTAGCCATGACATTTTTTCAAGAATTAAAAAAACAACGTTGGGACGACCACCGTTATTATCACCACAATCGCATTAATCAGTTTCTCCATTTACTCAGTGCCAGTTGCTTTTTAGTTAGCTATGTATTGGTCTTTTACTATCCTGCCGCGGCAGCTTTAGTGGGTTGGTTGTTAGCCATGGTATTGCGTCAAACAGGGCACTTTTTCTTTGAACCGAAAACCTATGATGAGGTTAATAAGGCTTCACATGAATATAAAGAAAGCGTAAAAGTGGGTTACAACCTCAGCCGTAAAGTGGTGTTATTGTCGATTTGGGCATTAGTACCCCTTGTGCTATTTATTCAACCGGACTTTTTTGGTGTGTTCACCCCGGCAACTACTTTTATGGATTTTATCAATAACATGGCTATTATTTGGTTGCTGGTGGGACTGGGCGCCATCGCGTTTAGAACCCTGCATTTGTTTAAATTGATGGGTATACAATCAGGCTTAGTCTGGATGACAAAAATCATAAGCGACCCCTTCCACGACATTAAAATTTACTGCAAATCACCCTACTACATTATGAAGGGCGAGATGTATGACAATATGGATGATTGGTATGAAGACGTCTCTTTCGACAATCAAGGGATGAAACCTTAGTCGTTATGAGCACATATTTATCAGACCAGCCCGCTCATTAGCGGGCTTTTTAATATCTTGATACAGCAGATATCAGATGCGAGCAAACGCATTCCACCAAAGGCACTTCGGTTACGTTGGCACCCACGATAACTTGATAATGTTCAGACTAAATCTACGTCTCGGTATATTAAATAGCCGCTTCAACTTTTATTCAAAGGTGCCTTTTACAACAGCTTGGCCCTTATCGACCATCAATCTGCCCATGGCAAACACTTTATCAATGGTTAAATCTGTTTTGCTCATGATGACTAAGTCGGCATCATAACCTACCCGCAGGTAGCCTTTGTTTTTTAGCTTTAGTATGTTGGCAGGACTGGCACTGATGCTGGCAAGTGCTAATTCACAAGGAACTTGATATTGAAAAATGGCTTGTTTGAAGCTGTGATAAAGACTGTTTACTTTGCCTACTTCTAATCCTACCAAGTCCCCATTTTCATCAAACACCGGTAAACTGGCATTGCCATCAGAACTCATGGTCAATTGACTAATATTCACTCCTTGTTCTAAGCAGTAGGCTAGCGCCCCCGCGGCGCGAATTTCGCCTTGATCTAAAAACTGTTGGTTGGTGCTCGTGGTGAAATCGATACTCCCTCCTGCTTTCGTCCAGTTAATACCTGCGTCGAGCAGTGATTGATTGCGATTCATGTGCGTTGGGTAAAATTGCCGCGCAGGTAAATCGCTGTGCTCAATGACCTGATGTAACAGTTTTAATTGCTCGTTGCTGTCGCCTACATGAATACTGACAATTCCACCTTTACCCGCCAACATTCCACCCACGCGTGACTCTGATGCTACTCTGGCCAGTTCATTTACACTGGGTTGAGATGAACGATGATCGGCGATAGCCACTTCACCAATGCCAATAAATTTATCAATTAAAATTAAGTCATCGGTAACCGAGCCCGTCACTGTGCGCGCCGGTAATTGGTAAGAGCCAGTATAACAATAAGTAGATAAGCCTTCGTTGCTCAAACCTCTGGCTTTAGCCAACAAATCGGCGTGACTGCGCGTTGTAGCGTCTGTCCCAAGGGCGCCTATTAGGGTAGTTACACCTGCTAGAGTTGCTTCAGTCAGCTGCATTTCAGGCGTGCGGGTATGAAACCCTCCCTCACCACCACCACCGCCAAAGTGCACTAGACTATCAACAAAGCCAGGGGTGATTAGGCAACCATCAGCATCGATGTGCACCACATCGTTACCTATAATGTCAATCGAAGGTGCGATGTTTAAAATCTTGTTTCCACTTACAAGAATATCCTGTCGGCCAAGAGGTTGTGGCGCATAAACGTCTGCGCCCTTTATTAAATAGATCATGTAATATCCAAGGTTGTAGAATTTTGGTAATACTTAACTGTAACCCATTAGTACGGCTGCCATGATACTCAGTACGGCGGCGCAAAGTAGGCATAAAATCGGCTTCCAGATAAATTTCAGCCAAGTCGACCAATCAATACGTGCTACTCCTAGACAGCCGATCAGTGACGCTGAGGTGGGTATAATAATATTGGTTAGACCGTCGCCGAGTTGAAAAGCCAGTACTGAAATTTGCCGTGATACCCCAACCAAATCAGCTAAGGGTGCCATGAGTGGCATGGTGATGGCAGCTTGTCCTGAACCAGACGCCACAAAGAAGTTAAATACGGCTTGAAAAACAAACATCAAGATGGCGCTAGCAGTTGCCCCTAATTCACCAATAGACTCACTGGCGTAATAGAGCAGGGTATTGAGCACTGACGCTTGGCTTGGGTCTGAACCACCGAGCACCAGTACAATACCTTTTGCCATCCCCACGATGAGAGCCGCAGGGAGTAAATCTTTAGCCCCTTGTTGAAATGCCGCCGATACTTGGTTCATTGTCATACGTTTACCAAGCACAGCAATTGTTCCTACTACAATACCCAAAGTGAAAAATTGGGTAGCAATTTCTGGAATGTAATATTGATATTGGGTGACACCCCAAATGACCCAGATAATCCCGAACAAAAAAGTAAGCAAGATAACGATGTCGGTCTTGTCAAATTTAACCTCAAGATTTAGCTGCTTCTGACGGAAAAAATGATCGGTTTCATGACTCAAAGACGCTTCAGGTTTGGCTTTGATTTTCTTGGCATAACGCAGCGTGAAAAACAGGCCTAAACTAGTAAAGACGCACCACAAAATCATCCGATATGATTCACCAGAAAACAGCGGAACATCTGCAATACCTTGGGCTATGGCAACCGAAAAAGGATTCATCCACGAAGTGGCAAAGCCCAGTTGTGTCGCGACATAAGTAATTAAGACCGCTGTAATAGCGTCATAACCCAAGGCAATCATCAACGGGACTAGCACAATACAAAAAGCAATTGCTTCTTCGCCCATACCAAAAATGGCGCCGGCCAGGGAGAACAGCACAAACATTAAAGGTATGATGACGGACTTCGCTTTGCGACTACTTTGAATCAAGGCTAGTATCCCGTTGTTGATCGCACCCGACTCCATGATGATGCCAAAAGCACCACCAACAATAAGAATAAAGGCAATAACACCCACTGCTGAGCCCCATTTATCACCAGAAACTAAGCCTTCAAAAGCATAATTCATGATGCCAATGTCACCGCCAGCCGCAAACCAACTTACCTGTTTCTCACTGGTTTCGATAACCTTAAAACTACCCGCTTTGAGTTGGGTACGAGTATCGGTCTGTCCGTTGGTGTGGGTTTCAATTTGTTCTGTTTCAAATTGCCCCGCAGGCAGCATGTAGGTCAATGCTCCCGCTAATAAGATCACAAAAAACAGAATCACAAAAGCATCAGGCATCGCTTTAAACATCGTTTTTGGGGGCGAGAAGGGGGCATGGGTTTGCATAGTAGTTGGTACCTTACAACAGAAAAGTAGTGCCGCTTATAAAAAAGCGGGTAAGGCTTTACACCTCGCCCGCTATGACCTTAGTTTAGAAAAAGTAACTTAAGGACAGATTATAGGTGGTACCGTAAGCATTGTGATTATAAGAATCAAAACCACGGCTCGAACCATAAGCAATGGGCGCGGCACGGTTAAATAAGTTATCGACGGTGAGTTTCAGTGTAGCATTCTCAAAATAATACCCCGCACTGGCTCGCACTGTGGTCCAAGCACTGACATCGCGCTTTTCACTGTCATCAATGGCCCCAAGATCGAATAACTCATCAATTTCTCGGCCACGCAAACGTTCAATATCATCTTCGTAGCTGCTGGTGTAATAGGCTGTCAAACCAAGATAGTACTTTTCTTCATCCCAAAATACACTCAAATTGGCGATGTCTGCTGGATAACGCCATGTGCCGATTAACGATTCAATTTCATCCGAGCCTGGTTTGTTGCGCTCAAAATCAAGGTAGTGCGTGGCGTTTATTGTAACCGTTAAGCTGGCTGTATCGAAATCAAATTTATGATCAAACGCTAAGTCTATGCCACTGACTTCTTGACTGCCGGTATTTTCTAACTGCAGAACATGATCACGATTCAAGGGTAACTCGACAAATCGCGGTTGATCAAAAGCATCCCATTCAGTAAGAATCTCACTTAAATTAGCGCCTTGCTCTTCGATGGTTAAACCGGCTAGGTCTGTGACTAAGCAAAGGTCAGGATCGTAAGAAACACCCACTTGACCTTCTGGAACTAAGCCACAAAAACGCACGGAGGCATCACTCATTGCGCGGTCTAACAAGGCTGTCATATCGGTATCCACAATATCTTGATGATCAAAATACCAATAATCAACGGTAAGATTAGTGTTTTTAGTGGGGCTATAACTAAAGCCCGCGCTAATGGATTCTGATTCTTCTGCCTTAAGCTGTGGATTCCCCAGTTCTAATACATTATTACCTCGCACCGAGCTTTCACCTTCACAATAGAGTGCCGCTACACCTTGGTTAGCTGAGCAATCAAAGGCTGCTGTTGTAGTGCGTAATTTCACCCCTGCTTGAGTGAGAGAGGGAGCCCGAAATGATGTGGCCCAAGAAGCACGTAAAACCAAGTCATCCGTTGGTCTATAAGTCAATGCCACTTTAGGATTAAAGGTTCCCCCAAAATCATTATAATGATCATAACGTCCCGCCAATTGCATTTGTACTTGCTCACTTACCGGTACATATAATTCAGCAAATGCTCCCCATTGACTGCGCGATGCCTCAGACAAGCTCGAGCCAAAACCTAATACGTCAACCAAGTACTCATTGCTAAAGCGTGCTCGAGAGTTTTCTGATGGCACATCAGTTATTTTTTCTCGGCGTGTTTCAAGGCCAAATGCGCCTTTAACTACGTCCTGGTTAAACTCAAACAGATCGCCCGTGGCACGAAAATCCCATGCATAAACCGTACTTTTGCCGTCTCGTGTCGGCTGGGCTTGACTCAAACTCAGTATGGCTTCATTGGCTGCATCGTTTTGTAAAAAGGGGTTGTACATGCCCGCTAAACTGCCGCCCGCACAGTTGAGTGCATTGCCATCGTAGCTAGCTAAACTGCCATCTGTGCAGAGTTCTCCCGCAAGAGATGCATGGTATTTGTAACGGTTGTAGATACCTGCCACGCCTACTTGCTTTGATTTAGACTGAGACAAAGTAATGGCCGATTCCCAATCCCAATCCTCATAACTACCCGATAATGCGGAGACTAAACGAAAGGCATTACTTTCGATATCAATGGTACGCGGAGTCGCAAAGCGCCCATCAAATTGAAAACCATAAAGCTCTTGGCCAGCCTGAGTATCAAAGGGATCGATGTAGAGATTGTCGAGTAAACTATCGCGTATGGCATCGGGGAAAATATTCAAAGCTGTTTCGTCCACAAACGGACCTTCTGAATCATCAAGTTGGTTAATTGGCGAGGGACTAGAATAGGCCGTTGATTGGGTGCGGGAATAGAAAAAGTCTGTACTCCAATTTAGCTCACCAATGTCTTTGTTAAACATAAACCCGCTTGAGACACTTTCAAACGGGGTGTCTAAATAATCATCTTCATTGCCATAATACGCACAAATCTGCTCACCAAACTCTGTGGTAACTAATGGCGTAGCACAATCAGGGCTGCCAATTTCATTGCCGTCTCGCGCCGAGTTATAATAAATATTTGGTGTGCCTTTGGGCAAGTATGAGTAGCTGTTAGCTAACAGCGGAAGTCGGGTTTCTGCCCGGTCTGAGGCCTTAAATGCACTGCGCTTAAAAAAATCAGCAAAAATAGTTAGGTTGCCACCACCAATATCAGTGCCATAAGCGAAATTAAGATTGCTCTTTCCCTCATCAGTGCTTGCTGTGCTATTGCCATAAGAGGCATTAATTTCAGCTCCGACGTAATTTTTCTTCAAGATATAATTAATGACACCTGCTACTGCATCAGCACCATAGGTGGCAGAAGCACCAGTAGCCAAGACTTCAATTCTGTCGATCGCAGCTAAGGGAATACTATTGATATCTACAAAGTTTTGCGTGCCCGCAGCAAATGAACTAGCGGCAATTCGCCGACCATTGATGAGGGTTAACGTTGAAGCGGGACCCAAACCACGCAATGAAGCCGCCGCTTGCCCCCCTGGAGTCGATGTTGATGTTGCACCACTTTGAGCAGTAGAAAACGAACCTTCACCGCCACGAGTTTGACCGAAAGTATTCATTAATTCGGCAATACTAGATGCGCCAGAACGTTGGATCGCTTCAGCGTCGATAATGGTTAGTGGTTGCGCACCTTGTAAATCAACCCCTTTGATGTATGAGCCCGTCACGTTAATGACTTCAACATCAGCCGTTTCTGTTTCCTGAGCTTGAACGTGTAAAACCGTACTTGCAAAACACAAGGCAGCCGCAGACGTCATTGCAGACGCAATTCTATTCAGTTTCATGATGAACTCCTTCAAAAGCCACGTGTGAACGCAGCAAAATTTCTAGTTTTAATTTTTAATTTTTTGGTTTTGCTGTGGACACAAACAAGGTTTGCGACAAGCAAAGATGCACTGACTTAGCTAAGCAAGTCTGTGAGAGGAGATTTTATTCGTCGAACCACTCCGACAAATAAAAACTTTTATAGTGGTAGGTGCCAAGATTGGCGGCTTTTTTAATCATCGTAATTTGTGTTTTTTATGCAAATACCGTTGTGATTTCAATTTAGTGCTGTGCATTGACAGTGACCAAGATTTAACACTAGGGTTTGCAAAAGTCAACAACCAAATTAGGTCATATTTAATGCATTATTTGTTTTCACCAAATAGTAAAAACCCCAAACGAAGCCTGCTAATAATTAGTTTATTTTTCATTTTTTCTTTATCAATTACAGCAAGTTATGCTAGTGAAGATAAGCCTCGTTATGATCTGCTTTTGGCAGGTGGAGGACTTCAAACTTGCTCAAGTATGGCGGCTGAAAATTGCACAACAAAAGTATTTGATAGTGAGATGAAAACAGAAGATTTGTATCAAATTAGTCAAGAAAACCTGAAAAAATTATCTCAGACCCAAGGTTTTTTAACTTTATCAGCGACAGATAAGCTGCAAATTAATGATGTTATTTTGAATATATATGCAAAATATCCTAACGAAGTAGTGAGCCGCCAAGGGCTGCGCGAGTTGTTTGAAAAGTACCGTGGTTTGCCTTTGTACCGCTCTTTAAACGATGCCGCTTATTATGCTTTGTTAGATAGTTTTGAGTATCGTCAGATGAACGCAAAGGATCAGCGCAAGCGTGAAGTAACTCGTTTACAAAATAATAAAAACACCAGTTCGGTAAAAATATACCAAGCTTTTGTGGAACAAGCTGCGCTGCGCATGCCCAAAGATCAACAGGTACCGCATATTGTGGTGATTACTGCATCCTCTAGAGACCCTTTTGAAGTGGCTGACTTTTATGTATCAGTTTTTTCTGAGGCTGGGGCAAAAACTACGTGGCTACCTTTAGATAAAACCTATCAGCAAGCGCGCGCTTTAGAGCTAAGTAGTGGAACTGGATGTACCCAGTTAAGACAATTACGCGCCAACAATAATAGTTTTTATCGAGAGGATATTTATCCTAATCGAACAGCCTTGCAAAGCCAGTATTGTCAACAACCAGACAAAATGACCGCGGCATTAATGGATGCTCAAGGACTATTTATTAATGGTGGCGACCAAAGTTTAACTTTGGCTGCCTTGCTTAACCCAGACGGCAGTGACAGTAGTGAATTACGCTTGATAAAGCAGCGCATACAAGCAGGGCAATTGATTGTTGGCGGTACTAGCGCAGGCACAGCAGTGCAAGCGGGTGGTGTGTTCGAGCAGATGCCAGTTCCGATGATCACTAATGGTGATCCCGAGCATGCAATGAAACGGGGAGCCTTTGCCAATAACCCACCCAGCGAACGGTGCTCGAACAGTGGTTTGTGTAAGCAAAAATTATTGTCAAATGATCTCAGCTACCGAGCCGATGGGGGATTAGGATTATTTGAACTGGGCTTACTTGATACCCATTTTTCTGAACGCGATAGAGAAACACGCTTGGCCATTTTTGCCGCTGAAACTAAACAACGTTTCGCTTTTGGTGTTGATGAAACCACTGCACTGCTAGTGGGTATCGACAATAGCACCGATAAATTGCAATTAGCAGTGCTCGGACAAAATGGCGTGTTTATTGTTGACCGCAAGTTTGGCTACTATTTTCAGGGTGTAGCCCCCGGATGGACCGCGAGGCAGTCTGTCGTGACGGGCATGAGTCATTACTTAAACGACGGCAGTCGAGCAGAGTTTGACCGCGATACGGGTCAATTAAGTTTTAGCGTGGCGGGTGCAAAAACAACCCATAATACTAAGTTGCAAGAAGTTGGTAGGGGCATCTGGCGAGATCAGGTAAGAAAACACTGCGGCGCTCATGAAAGTATCAAATGGTCGTTATTTGATAATGACTACGAACTGGCCGTATCTGATCTAAGCAAGTTTTATTATGCGCCTTCCACAGACCACTGCAGTTATACCCATGTTCCCTTTATTATCACGGGTGCTAAGACTAAATTATAAAGCGAATTGAGTTTAAAAACGGCTAATGTAATCAATGAACTACGCCAGCCTTGTTTGCTTGTGCAGCCCAGTGTTCAAGGCTAAATATTCAATTATTTCTGATTCAACATACTGCTGGGCAATAAAGCGGTAATGTCCAACGCTTGGATCATACCTTTAATATTGCCAATTTCTTCCGTTAAGGCTTTGTAACGATGAGTGGCAAAGCTTTTAATATAATTTAACTCGTCATGATAGTAGCGATTAAACTCGCTGCGAGTGGGATTAAGCTTAAGTTCGTATCCTCTGACCCTGCGACCTTTAAATTGCGCAAGCTTCACTGTTCGAGCCAGTAAATCAGTACTAAGTGTGTTGATACGAAACAGTAAAACTTTGTGCACAGTTTCAATGTTATTTTGGAAACTGGTTGAGAGAATAAGTAGGGCGTGTTGAGTGGTTCTTTCGGCCGCCCATCACGGGCCATATGTTGCAACTCTGTGCGGATATCTGGATGATAAAACCACGCTCTAACCGTCGCTTTTAAGTTAAATACTCGGTTGTTATCTTCTTGAATTGCGGCCCAGGTTTTGGGCACGGCCATCATGATTACTAAAAGCTTGATTTGAAGCCCGTAACATCCCATCTTTGAAACCGACAACGGTATATTTACAAATTCCCAGCGCATATTTGGTATTATGCTCGGCGAAATCATCAAAACTTACCGTTATAACAGTACCCACATTAAAATGTGTATTTCCTTCAATATGACAACTTAAGCCCAAAGAAGAAATCGTTTCTGATACGGCGGTACAACTCGTTTTTAAATGACTTAAGGTTAATGCGGTCTGATAATAAAACCTATCTTCTGTGCGCCCGTCATTTGTTTCAGGCATGATGGTATGAAAGCTAGAGGCCAAATTACTCAGTGGTTTTAATACGTCCATAACTCTGGGTTTATAGTCCGCATCGGTAAAGTGAATGTTAGCCAAAATCGCATTAGAAACAGGAATGATCGTAATTAAACGCTCAAACTGAGAGACAATGTTTTCAGTTTGTTGTGAGTAGCGATGAATGCGCTGGGTCCCATAATTAACTTGCGCTTCTTCGGGTACTGTTGAGTTTAATAAAGCCCGTTCACTTTCTACATCATCCATTCTCAGTTTAAATAAACGAGCGCTGATACTGCCTTTAAAATGCTCGACTATTTTGTCTTTACTAAACAAGGCACTTAAAAAATTAATTTCTGCAAAAACAAAAGGCTGAATAGTTTGACGCTTAATATCACTTAATACATAAGTGATAGCATTCTCATCATTAATATAAAGTGCCAAGGCATCAGTTAAGTCGATGTAATACTGCTCATAACCTTTACCCTGAGCCGAGGTATAAATCGTATCTAAATCAACTTTATATTTATGTTTATGACTAAAAATAAGGTTTTTTACATAGTGGCTAAACTCGTCATTGGCTGCAATGCATTCTAACTTTAACATCGAGTCGTATACATCGCCTTTGGTGCTGTGTTTACACACCATCACTTTATAAATAATTAGGTTTTGCTTAAAGACCAACTCTTTTTCTAGGTCATCAAAGGTAATAATGACAAGTTGTCCACGCTTGAATTTTGTTTTCGCTTTTATCTTTAAACCATGTTGACTGATATTAGATGTGGTGACCTGAAAAGCATCCTTCAACATATTCGCTTTAGGAACAAAATCAGGATTTAACTCTGTTTCTGGCAGTGTGTAAAGGCTTGCAGAGATCGCCAAGTTCATGCGTTCTTCGCTGCGATATTCTGTTTCATTAAACCTAACGATATTGATGTCACGTTCGTTGAGTCGCTGCGAGAGGGCTAAATCTGCTTTGTTTTTTTCGAAATAGGCCTTAACGTTTTCATAAACGCCTATGGTGTAAGATCCGCCAAAGCGCTTTATTTCATCCAACAATAAACGTTTAGAATTATCTTCAAGAAAGTGGGTTACACCCAAAAAGTCAAAACGCCCCAAGGATTTTGCCTTACTAGGCAGCTTAACTCGCCTACCTGCCCTCCAAGAGTGTTGAAAAGAGCTTGCTAAAGTATTTTTTAATTTAAAAAATGAGTCATATCGGTTGAGATGCTGCAGGGATGGGATGAATTAACTTTGAATAAAAAGCTATCTCCTTGATAGTATGCACATTATATTTTTTAGTCTTTATCAGGATTATCTATGGGATTTAAACCTACTATAGTTTTATGCATGCTTGTTAGTCTTCTTACAGTAAGTAATCTAGCCTCGGCCACTCAAGAAGCTAATTTATGGCCTAATACTCAATACGAAAAAACAATACCCACCCATACCCAAATATTGGGCTATAAGGTGGGTGAGCGCATTACTAACCATGCTGATATGTTGCGCTTTTTTGATGCTCTTGAAAAAGCCGCACCAACACGGATTAAAGTATTTGAATATGCTCGCTCATGGGAAGGGCGCAAGCTCATTTATGCGGTTATTGGTTCGCCAGAAAATATTGCTAAATTAGATGAGTTTGCCGCCAGTATGCAACAACTGGCTGATCCTCGTATTACCAGCGAAAAAGCAGCGAAGCAACTTATTAATACCTTACCCGCTTCTGTTTGGTTAGAACATGGTGTACACGGTAATGAAATTAGTAGTACCGATGCTGCCATGATGACGGCTTATCATTTATTGGCTGCGCCGAATGAGGCCACCAATAAAAAGATCCTTGCTAATACCCTAGTCTTTATTGACCCTCTGCAAAACCCTGATGGTAGAAGCCGTTTTACCAGCCGCTATTATGCCACAGTTGGCATGATGCACAGTGGCGATCGCTTGAGTGCAGAACAAAACGAACCTTGGCCCAATGGCCGCAGTAATCACTATCTGTTTGATATGAACCGTGATTGGTTAGCTATTACTCAGCCTGAAACCGCCGGCAGAGTGAAGGTTCTCAATCATTATAAACCCACAGTGGTAATTGATTTACATGAAATGGGTGGCGATCAAAGTTACTTTTTCCCTCCAGCTGCTCAGCCCACTAATCCGCATATGAGTGAGGCTCAATTAGAAAACACGGCTTTAATCGGACAAAATATAGGCCGTAGTTTTGACAAGTTTGGCTTTGATTATTTTACGCGAGAAGTGTTTGATGCATTTTATCCTGGCTATGGTGATAGTTGGCCGACTTTTTATGGTGCTTCTGCCGCCACTTATGAAGTTGCCTCTACACGGGGTGAGATGTATCTCACCAATAGTGGCGAGATGAAACACTATATTGATACCGTAAAACAACATTTTGTTGCTTCAATTGCGACGGCAGAAGCGACAGCAGAAAACCGTGAAAAAATTCTGCATGATTTTTATCGTTATCAAGAAAACGCTATTATCGAAGGTAAAAACGATAAAAACGAGCGTGTATTTATCTTGCCAGATGTGCGTGATAAAGCTGGTACCCATCGACTCGCCACCTTAATGGCACAGCACGGAGTTGAAGTGAAACAGGCAACAAAAGATTTCAAAGCCTGCGGCGTAGCTTATTCGGCGGGCGCTTATTTTATTGACACAGCTCAGCCTCGAGGTCGTTTTGTAAAAACTACCTTTACTCAACAAGTGGATATGTCATCTACTTTCATTAAAGAGCAAGAACGTCGCCGTGAACGTAAATTGAATGATGAAATTTACGATGTTACGGGCTGGTCATTGCCGCTCATGTTTAACATTGATACCAATGCCTGCGGCAAAGAAGTTGAAGTTACCAGCGAAAAAATAATGGCTGATGCGCCTTTACAAGGCAATGTGACCAATCCAAAGGCAAGTGTTGCCTACTTGGTTCCTTGGGGTGACATGGCGGCTGGCCGCTTCTTAAGCGCCGCACTGCAAGCCGATTTAAAGATTAAGAGTGCTGATAAAGCGTTTGTTTTAAATAAGAAAAACCAGTATCCCGCCGGAACGTTAATTATTGAAGTGAAAGCCAATAATGACAAATTGGCTGACACTGTTGCACGCATAGCAAAACAAACTGGTGCCAGTGTCGAGGGCATTGATAGCAGTTGGGTAACGGATGGCCCCAGTTTTGGCAGTGGTGATACGGTTGCGATGCACCCACCTAAGATTGCCATGGCGTGGGATGAACCCACCAGTTCCCTAAGTGCTGGTAATACGCGTTTTGTTATTGAACGTCAGTTTAATTATCCGGTAACAGCGATCCGCTCAAATCAATTAGTGAGTGCTGATTTGAGTGATTACCAAGTACTTATTTTACCCTCTGGTAATTATACCCAAATATTCGGCACCGCTGGGGTAGAAAACATACAGACTTGGGTTAAAAAAGGAGGTGTATTACTTACTATTGGGGCTGCCACTCGCTTCGCTGCGCAAGCTGAGGTGAATTTGTTGGATGTACAACGGGAAGAAGCCTTTAAAATAGAAAAGCCAAGCAAGCCGGAAGACAAAAAGTCCACGGTGGCGGGCCAACTACTCAAATCTAAAGCTGAGTTGCTGAAGGCGATTGAAAACAGTGAAGAAAGTCCTGACTATGTTGCAGGGATATTGGCCAATGTTGAAGTGGATCAAGAGCACTGGTTGACCGCTGGGGTTAATCCTAAACTGGTGGCCATGGTTGTCGGCAACAGTATATATGCACCCATCAAGTTAGCATCAGGCAAAAATTTAGCGTGGTTTGCCGATGAAAAGAATGTGCTAGCCAGTGGTTATTTGTGGCCGGCTGTTACCCAACAATTGGCTTATAAACCTTTTTTGATCCATCAACCCAGCGGCAAAGGTATGGTGATTGCCTTTACCCAAGAGCCTACTAGTCGAGCTTACCTTGATGGTTTAAATGTACTATTAATGAACAGTATTTTCCGAGCTGCCGCCCATGCGGATCCCTTACGTTAAACCATTTTGTTAGTACTTGATAAAACAGTCACAGCACATGCTGTGGCTGTTTTTAAACAATAGTTGAGAGATGGCTAAGCAGTATGTAAAAGCCTGTATTTCAAAAAGCATAACTTAAGCCCAACCATAGGCGCGAGGCATTTTTAAATTGTCCAAATTGCCCGTCTAAATCGCCAACCGCCCAATCCAGTCCACCGTTTAATTTGCTATTGTCGCTTAATTCATAACTAAAACCGGGTCTAAGTACCCCGTCGTGTTGGTTTAATGAGGCAATCAATTCTGTTTTAAGCAATAAACGTTGATTGAAAAAAGGCCGCTGAATGCGCAAGGTTAATATGCTGTCTGTTTTAGGGCGGAATAACTGATTTTTGGGTACATCAACATAGTCCATCACTATCTGGGCATTGATAAAAATTTGCTTGCTTGTTTGCCAATCAAGACCCATCCCAAATAAAGAGCGAGCGCCTTGACTTAGCATTATCCCTTGGCTCGACTTTATATTGAATGTTTGGTCAGGAATATGCGCGGCTTCTAAACGCCACACCGCTGAACCTTCAGAAAAATCATAGTTAAGGGCAATGACAGTGCGACGAGGGTAATGCAGATTGATAGTTAAGAGCTGATTTGTTGGCATACTTAGGGATAAAACAGGTTCAGTATCAGGGCCGCGAAAACCGAGTAAACTGAATTCACCTGCACCCAAATGACGACTCAAGCGCATGCCTAAAGTACTTTGCGATAACGAGTGGTTCCGTTCATCACTTGCTAGTCTCAAGCTTATATCAGCGTCCAGTTGTGAGAGTTCAATACCGGCCACATAACGTGGCGCTGTCAATTGAAATTCACTGTCTAAAGTAGCTTGTTGCGACACCGTACCATCAAACACCAAGGCTGAATCTACTTGCCAGTTACTTAATCTTGTGCGCCAGCGCGCTCCCCAGCGTGCCAATCTCTCTGGTTTGACTTGGGCAAAGACAAAATCTCTGCGCCGCACAGGATCAAAACGGTCACTCACCTGAACCCCATCTAACAAACCCCAAGGTACAACTTGTTTGCCAAGGTCGACGGTGTTTTTACCCTTGCGCCACGTCAACAGAAACTGACTAAAGCCTAAACGTGCATGTTTATTATCAATCAAGGCTTGACTGAAATGGGCAAAGTTGTCACTGCCGCCCAAACCCACATCATCATCAGCAAGCTCGGCGAACAACTCAAAATGGGCATTTAAATTTGCGCCAAGATGCATGCGTGTCGACCACTCAAGGGTGAAGCGAGACAAACTAAAACGCTTATCATCTAGGGTATAGGCGGTATTATAGTTGAGCAGGGTTTTACTATTAGTCCGTGTGGGTAAGTTATATTGTGCTTGAGCATCAGCAAATAACAGCCAGATAATAAATAGATAAGTACTAATTATTAGACTGCTTTTAAGCAAGCATTGAATCACGGTTATCAGCATGGTGAATAGTGTGTTGTTAACCTGTGTTGCTTGTTCACTGCGTGTTTTATTCTCTTTGATTCCTTGCATAATGCCGTCCTTTGCATCGTATTATTGGCTTAGAGTTGAGGTAGACCGTAACTTAAGGATTCTGCGCTTAACAAGGCCTCAGGCAAATTTGGTATATAGCGCATATCCTCCAAAATGATGTCGGTTTGATGAGATAGTTGCAGCTGCTTAATGGTAAATTGCATAGCGGTCCAAGCGCCTCCAACCTGTGCTTGTCGGTGAACAAACATTTCTTTTAGCGGTTTACCAAGGGTATCGGTATAACGAAGTTCAATAGGAATATACGAATTTAAGTCAACAAGGGCATAAAAACTGGCATAACCCAACTCGCTTTTTTTTGCGCTATTTTTAGCGACACCAAGTAAAACCGCATAATTATCCGCTTGTTCGACAGGTGTGTCGCCGAGGCTAAAATCCCAATCATCTGCTGAAAATTTAAAGTCATCCTTAATGTCGCCATAGGTTAAATCAGTACCCATAAAGTAGTCACCACGGTTAGCGCTGGGGATACGTCTTACCCGTTTAGTCGCTGGCAGAAACAACCAATTTTCATCCTCTTGTAAGGCGTAATCATGACTCAAAAAAACCGTATCCTGTAAAGCGGCGGGTGAGGTAAAAAAGATCGCTATTTTAATGTCTTCGTCGCGCTCAGAATGGATCAGAAGGGCTGAACGTTTGCGTTCATTGCCTTTGGCATTGCGTAAGATAAAATGCATATTACCGACTCGTCCTTCATTGGCGGGCCTGTTGCGGATAAGGTCTGCCAATTTCTGAGCTGAGTAAGCTTGTAGATCATGCCTTTCATTGCTTTGTGCCAAACTAAAAGTGCCATATAAAACGGCAGTCAGTAAAGTAATAACCGTAAAAATTGCGTTTTTCATAGTAGTTTACTCATCAGTTGGGGGCTGGCTGATAGGCGTTCTTTTAAGGCATAAATCGCGGGTAGAATAAATATTGCACCGATTAAACTGCCTGTTGCCGCAGCGGCGACGAGTCCACCGAACCATTGCAATGGGGGCGCCGAACTTAAACAAATTACCCCTAAGGCGACAGAAAGTGCGAGGGCAGAATAAATACAGGCTCGTGCGATAACGATATAACGCCCAGCAAAAACCGCGCGAATGTTGTGACCTCTAGCTAATCCACCGCGTATTTGCCACATAAGATGAATGGCAAAATCAACCCCAAGTCCAGTAGAAATAGCCGCTGTCATCGAAGTTGCAGGAGCGATATCGATGCCTAAATAGCCCATGACAGCATAGGCAAAAAGTACGCCTGTTAGCAGGGGAACCAAACACAATACAGCGGGTACTAAGGCTTTAAAGGTAAAAACGGCGGCAGCAAACACAAATATAATAGCGAGTCCCAGACCAGTAAAGTGAGAATCGGCTAAAAGTTGCATCCAGCCAGCATTGACGGCGACCCGTCCGCTCACTTCAGCAGTCAAACCGGGGTGATATTGTGACCAAGACCAAGTGGCTTGCTCAAAGGCTTTTACCGTGGGCATGACTACACTAAAACGATCGGTGGTTAATTGGGTGCGAATAAGAGCATGTTGATAGCTATAGTCAATTTCCTCGTCAAAATCGCCTGGTTCACTCGAGGCTTCGTATAACAACATGTATTGCGCTGGGGCGTGCTCTTCGCTAGGTAGGCTATTAACGGGAGCATCCATCAATAAGTGATGCATCAATGAGATATAGTCAACAATCGAATGAGTTTTGGTGACTAATGGCAAGGTAGCTAATTGCTGTTGTAAGTCGGCCATCGCTTGCAGGGCAGAAGGTGTCATTAAGCCACCTTCTTCTTCACTGGATACCATTATATCAAGAAAATTCAAGCCATCAAGGCGCTGATTGAGGGTAACATCTGCAATATGCACCTGTTCATCGTCTTGAAAATAACGCTGGCGTTGATAATCAAAATTAGCCTCCAGTGCAAAATAGACAAATATGGCGATTAATCCGAGCAAGCTAGCAGCTACCCGCCACGGATGATTAAATGACATTTGGGTAAAATTAATGACGATAGCGTCAATGCGCGAATAACGAGGGATCGTTTTTATGGGAAGCTGAGCAAAATGACTCAATCTAATGATTGCGGGCAATAGGGTTATACTCAAAAGCCAGGCAGCAGCGACGCCCACAGCGGCATACCAGCCAAATTCAGCAATGGGTTGCATTGGTGAACCCAACGACAAACCAACAAAACCAGCAATAGTTGTCACACTGGTCAAGGTGACCGGTAAATAAGTACGACAAAGTGTATCTAACAAGGCATCCCGCGCAGCCAGTTCAGGGTGATTACTGCGTTCTCGCAAATAAATTGTGGTGATATGCAAGCTGTCTGCAATAGAAATTGCCATGATGATAACGGGCAAAGCCGTGGTGATGAGATAATAGCGATGGTCCATCCATCCCATTAGGCCAATGGCTATCACGGCAGAACCCGCGATGACCATTAATGGCCCCACGATTCCCCGCCAACTGCGAAAGGCAATATATAAAATTAATAAAGCAGTTAAGACCGCGACTGGAATGAAAATTCGGGTATCCTGATTGACCATCTGCGCCAAACGACCGTTCATTGCGGCTACTCCTGCCACATGAATTTGGCTACCTTCTGGTTCAAACTGTTCGGCGATGGCCAATATTTGCTGATACGTTTCGGTGGCATGATTAGCGTCTTCAACAGCAATGATCATGGTAATCGTATCGCCACGTTCAGAGGCAAGTAAACCCGCTAACATGGGCATTGCTTGAATATGTTCAAAGGCCAATATTGCCTTTTTTTCGCTGAGTTCACCCTCTGGCAAGATGGGGTCAACCTTAAGATCACCGAGTTGAGTACTAATGTATTTTTCACTTAATAGGCTAATTATTTGCTGTTTTTTGACATTAGGTAATACGGCCACACGCTCTTCAATTTGTTGCAAAGCACTGATGTTCATTACATTAAATGCACTGCGGCCCGGCGCCGCAACCAAACCTAAAATAATCGGGTCTTCTATACCAAAAAGTGCTTTTGCCCGATCTCGCGCCAGTGCGGCCGGATGATCACTGGGTACAAAAGCATCCACTGAGGGTTCTTTTTTAATATCTTTAAAGCCTGCGGCAAAACACAAGATCACCATAAGACACAACATTAATACTAGTTTTGGGTGGTCTATAATCCATGTAAAAAAGCGTGTTTTTTTAGAGGGTGTACTGATTATCTGACTCATTACTATCATCCTTTTTCCATGTATGCATAACTACAAATTGCTGATTAATCCAGTCAACAAATGTGAGGGCTAAAGCGTCTTAAAAGGCAGAACAGTGGATAAGGTGTTAAGAGTGTAAGGTGCCATCGTTGTGCTTGCAGCTTGCAGTATCCTAACTACCATTAAACTTATCCTGTTTACTTCCTTGGTTTAGCAATAGTGAGTGTAGATAAGAGGGAGGAACGATTCGTGGGTGACACTACCCATAATTTGTTAAGTGCCTACCCAAAAATTCATATAAAATTCAAATTGACTATTTTTTAAGCGGCGTGGTTTACTTAGCCTAGCTTAGTTTTCAGCCGTATGGATACTTATGTTAATTGAACGAGACGACGCACTGGCCTCATTTGATATAATGCGAGAGCGTTTAGAGCAAGGCCTAGGCGGTATAATATTGCTAGGTGGTGAGGCAGGCATTGGTAAAACGTCCTTGATGTCAGCCTGTTTAGAACAACATCAACAAAATTATCGCTGGATTTGGGGCGGCTGCGATGCCTTATTTACGCCCCGAGTACTAGGGCCCATTTATGATATCGCTGGCTTACTGGGTTGTGATATTGACCTTTTGTTAAGTCAAGAAAATGGCCGAGCTCGTTTGTTTTCAGCCTTATTGCTCGCCTTGCAAAGCAGTGATAAGCCAGTCATTTTAGTATGTGAAGATTTTCATTGGGCGGATCACGCCTCCCTTGATTTAGTCAAGTTTCTGGGGCGACGGGTCAATTTTATCAAAGTATTATTAGTGATCACCTTTCGTGATGACGAAATGGGACATAATCATCCTCTACGTCAGGTATTGGGCGAGCTGCCGCATAATTTATGTCAGCGCATTAAACTTGAACCGATTTCAGCCAAAAGTGTAGCCAGTATGGCAAGTGCCCAAGGTTACTTTGGTGATGAAATTTACCGTATTACTGGCGGTAATCCATTTTTTGTGACGGAGCTCTTAGCCGCTAAATATGCCGATAATGCAATAGTTCCTGCCTCTATTAAAGATGCCATGAGCTCTCGCCTTAACAGATTAAGCCACGAACAAAGATTATTTTTGGAGCTATTTAGCACGATGCCGGGGGCCAGCCATGAAACCTTTTTACAAGACTTGTTTGGTGAGCAGGTGCACCAACACATTCTTGCGGCAACACGGGGCGGTATCTTGACCCAAGAAGTCTCTGGCGGGATAAAGTTTCGTCATGAATTAGCCCGTTTGGCCACCTTAGAGCGATTGTCTGTAAGCGCTAAACGTCGGGCTCATGAACATATCTTAACCAAACTGCAAACCCTTGAACATCAACCACCGGTTGATCAATTTGTCCATCACGCTGCGGGAGCCTTAGATGGTGATACTGTTTTGCATTATGCACCTATTGCGGCGGAAGCTGCCGCAAAAGCAGGTGCTCATCGCGAAGCCGTTGCACATTTGGCTACCGCATTACGTTTTATTGACCAAGCAGATTCAGAAGTAGCCGCCAGTTTGTATGAGCGATGGGCGAGCGAAGCGGCATTAATGTCTAGAACGGATGACGAAGTGATCGACGCTAGACGTCATGCGATAACCTTATGGAAAGCGTTAAATAGGCCCGACAAAATTGGCGAAAACTTACGCCTATTGTCACGTTTGTATTGGCATCGCGGTGCTGCCTTGGAGGCAGACCGTGCCTCAGAACAAGCGATAAATGTGCTGGAGAGTATTCCTCCTTCAGCACAGCAGGCCATGGCTTACAGCTTGCGTTCACAATTGTGTATGCTTAATGATCAAATGGAACAAGCTGTGGTATGGGGTGAACGGGCCTTGGCGATAGAAAAACAGTTTATCGACCTTAAGGTGCGTATCCATGCTCTAAATAATATTGGCACTGCGCTGGTATTTAGGGGCAACACCCTAGGTTTAGCCATGTTGCAAGACAGTTTAAACCTCGCCAAAGACCATGACGAACATGAAGACGCGGCCCGAGCCTATGTTAATTTAAGTGAATATGCATTGGAATTTCGGCAATTTCCCTTAGCCGAAAAAATAATCAATGAAGGCATAATCTATGATACTGAACATGATATTGATACTTGGACCCATTACATGCTCGGGCGATTGGCTCAATTACGCTTAGAGCAAGGGCGCTTGGGTGATGCTATAACGATTGCACAGGGCATAGTGGATAATCCTAAACTCACTTTGCTGATGCGTCTGCCTGCTCTGCAAGTGCTTGCTCGTGCCCATATGCGCTTAAATACTGAAGATGCGCCTAAATTTATGCAAGCCGCTTTGCAAGACGCCTTAGCGACCGATGAATTACAAAATATTGTACCCGCTCGTTTAACTCTTATTGAAGCCGCTTGGTTAAGTGGCGATTACGTCAGCGGGCAAATGCATCTTGATACCTTGCTCGCGCTAGCAGATAGCGATCGCCATCCGTGGGACATTGGTGAACGCAGTATTTGGCAGCAACGTTATGCCACAGCACAGGGTAGTAAAATAGACGTTTTAAGCAAAAAAATCCCATTACCTTCACCCTATGCCTTAGAAATATCAGGCGAACATCTTCTTGCGGCAAATCAATGGCAGCAGCTTGGATTACCTCATGCTGCCGCTTTGAGCTTATTAGCTGCAACTAATCAGGCTTATATGGTCCAGTGTGCAACCTTATTAACTGATCTAGGGGCGCAAGCAGGTTTAAAGTGTTTACTTCAGCGAGCTAAAAAATACGATTGGGATATTTCGTTACTTTCTTTACGAGGACCCTACAAGACTAAAGCATCACAGCACCCCTTAGGTCTAACCAAAAAAGAGCAGCAGGTTCTGGCCTTGTTAGCAACAGGGGCAAATAATAGAGACATTTCACTGAAATTATCTCGTTCACCGCGCACGATTGAGCATCACATTGCATCGATTTTAAACAAGCTCAATGCAACAAACCGCATGGCAGTCATGTTGCGCGTGCAAAACGAACCTTGGTTGTTGGCTGAATAAGTTTAACCCGATGCATTAACCATTAAGTTAATTAAAAAATGATGACTACACGTTTTGGCCAATAGCTGACATAGACGGGGCAGTGTTGCCTTGCTGTATATCTTTATACACATATAAAGCAGGTAGCCAAGGGGATAAACAGTACTGCCTAGTACCCTTACCATTCGTCATTTTCTGAAAATGCCTCAGCGTCAATGCCCGTCATGCCATTAATCTTTTAAGCCTTAGTAGATAACAGAAAAAATTGGAACCATTGAGAACAGAGAAAAATCGGGTAAAAAAGACAGTTATTATTGGGGGCAAGCGCTAGAGCTGACTGGTTCTACTCCCTTTTATTTTGTGTATCTCAATTTGTTGCAATGGCTAAAACCGAAACAAAAAAGCACCCATCATTACGATGGGTGCTTTTTAGCATTTAAACTTATATTAAGATTGTTTCTTAAATCTACGAGCCGCTAAACCAAGTAGGCCTAAACTCAATATCGCAAGTGTTGCAGGTTCAGGTACTTCTGTATGATTTAAACTTACATTATCCCAATTTACTTGTGCGTTACCGTAATTGGTTAATCGAATAGAAAGTGCTTCTCCAAATCCATTAGTACTTTGATTGACATCGACACTAAAAGATATTTCACTCCATTGACCATTAGCGGGTGAGCCTGAAGTGGCTCCTATTAAAATATTACCTGCATATAAAGCAGCTTGATGCTGTGGTAACCCTATATCCCAGCGATTTCCTACCATTACAGAGAAGTCGTAAACTCCACTTAACAAGTTAACATTTAATGCCTGAACAAGATCCCCACCGTTACTAAAAGCACTATTAAGCCCTTCAGGTGTAGCATCATTTGCTCCGAAATAGCTTCCACTTCCACTTGTTCCTGCTGGATTAAATGTGCCTGCAACGCCGCCTGATATGCTCCAACCTTGAATTACGTTAGATATCCAAGTGGAAGTAACAGTATCTTCAAAACCTGCGTTAGAAATTGATATTAAACTCGCGTTCGCCATATTGATAAAACAAGTTGACGATATTACCAACCCGACCAAAGTAGATTTCAAAAATTTAAATTTCATTTGATATTCCTCTTAATTCCTTCACAACCGTTTTGGAAGGTAACTGCTAAAAGTAAAACTTGATTACTTTACGTTAAGCACATATCATGCCATGATAATTATTCTTATGTATTACAATGTGTTAATGTTTTTTTGTAAATTGTAATAATTATTTGTGTAAAATTAACTGACGGTAAAAACGTATTCTGTTTTGAATCAATGACATTAAACTAAGTGCAATACTTGGGAGCGGATGCATATAAAAGCTGAGGGCTAGGCTGCACATCTTTATTTGTCGGAGGAACATCTAGCTAGTAGCTACTAGCCTCTAAACACTGCATTTCGTCTGATTGACTTAGTAGTGAGGTACAGTTAGATCGCAGGCAAAAAAAAGCCTGATAAATTATCAGGCTTAAAACGAGAACACACACACACATAAACTACATACTCAGAGAGCGAATAAAGGGTTTAGTTCAATCTATTGGTGATTTATTTTTATTCGATGTAGCCCAGTACAAATTTAAGTGATTTACCCCAGCATTTCAGTACTTGATGACTTCTGTGACAAATGACTTTTGTCTTCCCATCAACTTTTACTGTCTACTTGGTTTCGCTCATAGCTAACGGTCAGATTAAATCACATCCTAGTATTTGAAGGGTAAAATAGGATATGAGCGACTACAATTAAATATCATGTTTGCCCTTAGTAAGTCGTTTTTTAATGACACAAAAAAGCCAAATCAACTTTTTGACTGGTTAATCTGGATGATTTGTTTTTGTTAGAGTTAAAGCGTTGAGGTTCCTTATTTCACTTCAGTTACAAAATTTTCAGTTGAGCGGCGTACTTTCTTCAAGTTAACTAACCAATCACCTTCGTCAGCTCTGTAGCCTAAAGGTAACAACACAACTGAACGCAATCCACGGGCTTTCAAACCTAAAATTTCATCTACTTTTTCTGGGCTAAAACCTTCCATTGGTGTGCTATCTACCTTCACGTCAGCGGCAGCAATTAAAGCGGTTCCTAAGCCGATATAAGCTTGGCGCGCAGCATGTTGATAATTAGTTTCGGCATCACGTTGCGGATATGTCTTAAGTAACATTTGACGATAATTTTCCCAGCCTTCGTTTTTAAAACCGCGCTTTTCATTCACCAGGTCAAACATCTCATTGATGCGCTCAGCGGTGTAGTTGTCCCACGCTGCAAAAACTAGAAGGTGCGAACCATCCGTGATTTGGCTTTGATTCCATGCATGGGGCACAATCTGAGCGCGCACATCAGGGTTGGTGACTACAATCACTTCATAAGGTTGTAGCCCGCTAGATGTCGCGGTCAAACGGATTGCTTCTAAAATAAAGTTAACGTTTTCTTCGCTGACAACTTTTTCAGGATTCATTTTTTTAGCGGCATAACGCCATTGCAAATTTTGCAATAATTCAGACATGTATTGTTCTCTGCTGGGTTGATGAAAGTAAAACTAACTTTGGACTACGGGGTAATTTAAAATTAATTCTTGACCCTCAATGGTGTAGGCGTGCCGCGCTTTTATCAACTCAAATCCAAAAATTATTTTCCAGTGGCGCAGATTTACCGAGGTTAACCTTATTTGGCTAAATCGTTGCTAAATATTTCCGTAAGGAACTCAAGGAAGCTTCTGAAATCAATACACTAAATTGCAAAAGCACACTAAGATAAAGATGTGTTTTTATATTCAAAAAAGGCTCTATCATGTTAAAACTTTATGGCTCAACAACCTCTCCTTATGCTCGGCGCTTGCGCATATGGCTGGCGAATACTCAACACGAATTTGTTAACCTGAAAATTTTCGAAAAACAAGATCGTGAGAAGTTGATGGTATTAAACCCCACGATGAAAATTCCTATGTTGGTGGACAGTGACGGTGAACATGAACAGGCTATTTTTGACTCTAGAGTGATTTATCGTTACCTCAACCAAAAATTTGCGGATCCCTTATTAACCTGGGAGCAAGAAAATCAACTCACCTTAATTGATGCTGCTAATGACTCTTTGGTACAAATGTTTATTTTGGCTCAATCCGGTATTCAAGCAGACGAAAGTTTACTGTTTTTTAAATTACAGAAAGAGCGAGTGAACGCGGTATTAATCCAATTGGACGAGCTGGTCGCAGAGGGGCATTTCAATGCTTGGAATTATCCGGCCATTAGTTTGTTTTGCCTAATTGACTGGGTTGAGTTCAGGCAGTTACATAATCTGAAAGGTTTGACTGACTTATTGGCATTTCATGAAAATAATGCACAACGTATTGAAGTTACAGCGACTGACCCCAGAATATAACCTTTGGCACTACTTAACTGGATGAACAATGAATCAACAGCAAAAAACCGAAGCCGAAGCCGCTGCATTTAGACAATTAGTCAAACATTTTGACGAAAACAAAGATGTGCAAAATATCGATTTAATGAATCTTGCCAATTTTTGCCGTAATTGTCTGTCCAAGTGGTATATGGCTGGCGTTAAAGAGCAAGGCCTTGAGATGAATTATGAGCAGGCCAGAGAAGCTATTTATGGCATGCCCTTTAGTGATTGGAAAGCCAAGTATCAACAACCTGCTACAGAAGCGCAACTAGCATTGTTTAACCAACGTGAGGCCGCTAAAAAATCGACCTGCTAGATTAAAATGTCGTTGCGACTGATGAAGCAAGCTGCCACCGAAAAACAACCCGCTCTGTTTTACGCGCGTGAAGCGGCTAACAAAGCTGGTTAGATTCGCTCGTGACATCTTTGTGCATAAATAATGGGGTCTTAGGGCAACTCAGTAATAGTTCCGTCGCTCATATTGAGCAGAAAGTGATCATCGGGCTGCCCCTGTTTAAACTGTTCTAATAAGTAAAAAATAGGGCCAAATTGCTGGGCAATCACAGAGTATTGGTCCTTTTTTGTTGTAGCATGGGCTGATTGTTTGGCGAATACTTTAGTTAATAAGTGATACTGCGCTAAGCGCTCTGCGGTAATGTCACGTAAAGCCAACTGGCCTGCATTACGTAAACGATAAAAGTCTACTGCCAAAGCAAAACCATCCCATGAGGTAAAATCACTTAATTCAAGGCCTGCAGATTTACTCAGTGCCTCGGCGTGTTGCTCCGCTTTACGCCATGCGGGGCTGGATTTTAGTTTATCAATAGCCAAATCAGGCTGAGAGCTTGGCTGATCTTTTATCTGTAACTGAGAGAGAATAAATAGCTCTTGCCCGGTGAGTGCCAGCAGTAATTCACGAGTGGCACTTGGCCACTCTTGAGGTAAAAAACGCTGTCTGGTTAATTCGTTGATATGCCATTGGCTAAATTCTCGATAGGTTTTGGCGTTTAAAATAGCCGGGTCCCACACCTGCTCACTATTGTGGTCTTTTTGCACCTGATACTCTTGGCGATAATGTTCAAATAATTCATTAAAACGAGGAACTTCCTCTAGCACCACCGTCTGTACTTCAATATTATTATCTTTTTTAAGGCTCAATATTTTATAGGCTGGCACATAGGCGGCGATAGACGGGGCTTGAATGTTGAAGAGAAATTGTCCATCGTCATTATGTGTTAAACCGGTGTCGTTCATATGCATATGCCCACCTACGTGGACTTTTAAACCCATGGCCGTGAGTTGCTCACTAACCTGATTTTGCGGTTTTCTAGCCAATTGAAACTTATCTTCGCCAAAGTAGTTGGCAATTAATCCACTTTGCCCATCGTAAAACTCTGACATAGGGAAATGACTAAAGGCTATCAGCTTTTTACCCTGCTGGTCTGCACGTTTAACCACATCACTTATCCAATTGATGACATGTTGTTTGTGGCTAAACATCTTGTTGTAACCGGCATTACCTGAGCCCGCAAAGTTATCAGGGTGTTGAGGTTGGTTGGCATTAAAGCCGTTGGCTTTAGGCACATATACATTGGCATCAATGGCCAACAGCCATAAACCTTCAATGGGTTCTACCAAATAACTTGTGTCAGGCAGTGCTACGCAATGAGGCGGTTGTTTCTCAGTGGTTTGCGAGTGAGGACTCTCACTGCAAATCGTATGTTGGCGCTGAGTCAACTTAGCTTGCTCTAAGGCCGTGTTAAAATCATAGTTATTGGCCGCGTAATCACTATAAGGGCTTTCCCAATAGCGGTAATTGGCCTTAGGATAAAAGCCGTGGCTGGCGAGCTGATTGACTATGCCTTGGTAACCCAATTCTTTAACTTCTTCACTGCAAATAGTTGCTAAGGGCTGATTTGTGCTAATCAGTGCCCACTCACCTTGATAGCCCTCACATTCCTTTGCTCCGCGACTGAAAATGCGCTGTCGCTGGCCGTTGCTGCCTAAATAATCAATTTTTCCTGCTGGCTGCTCAAAAGGTTTGACTGGGTCGTGATTACCCGGTGTGGCAAAAAATTCGATACCGTATTGTTGATGGTAGTGGTCGAGTAACTTAGCTAAGCCGCGGATGTGCACTTGTTGACCATCATCACTAAAATCACCGGGCAGTGCGACCCACTTTATATCACGTGCCACAATGTCATCTAGGGCAGCGATAAAAGCAAAGTAGTTTTCGTTAAATAAACGTGTAGAGTTTAGCTCGGCTGACAAGGTTCTGATGGTGGCATTTTTACCACTGATAGAATTAGGTAATCCCTGGAATGAGCCATCGTTAAACTCGGCATAAATATCGTGAAAATGCACATCAGGCATAAAGGCGATGCGTATTTCAACAGGCTTGTCTGGCTGTGCAAAATGCGTACTGCAGGATACTGCGCTAAAGGTAATTATTAAGGCAATAAGCAGGTTGACAGTATTGGTTTGTATCACGGACATGGTGCAAGACAACTTGGTTGATAAAAGCATACAGTGAACACAGAATAAAGTATCAATATGGGCGAGGCAATTACATACCTTGCCCGTATTGAAGTCACGGAGTTAACTATTATAGGTCTGCACGGATGCCTAAACTGATGCGACGACCTGAAAATTCATTCATGGTCGGAAACGCTGGATCCATAGTATAACCGGTAGTGGCTTCATCGGTAATATTAATACCTTTTAAGCTCAGTTTAATGCTATCGCTGAGTTGATAACCCACAGAAATATCGGTTTGGCCGTAACCATCGCGATAGACTGGAAACATATTACGCTCAATATATTCGACATATTTGTCTTTGTAGTTATATGAAACACGCGCATCAAAATACTCATTTTCATAATATACCGTCAAGTTATAGGTCGACTCAGCCAAGCCTTCTGGTGGTGTGTCTATACCTAAATCAGAAGAGCCCGTTAAAGAGTTGTCTAATACGGTGTAGTTGGCGTTGATCCCAAATCCCTCTAATGATTCATGTAAGGTGCTTAAAGGAAGCTGAGCAATCAGCTCAATACCTTTGACTTCATAAGAGCCATCAGCGTTAACCGGTTGATAAACATCAAAGTCGTAATAACCATCCAAGGAGCCATCCGCATTGAGTTTTTCTACATCAGCAACCACGCCGGTGAGTCTGTTTTGCACTACGCCTTCAATGTCTTTCCAAAAATAAGAGGCCGCTAATAAACCCCCGTTTTCGAGGTACCATTCAAGACCTGCCTCCCATTGATTTGCATAGCTCGGTTCTAAGCTTGGATTACCATCTGAATATCTAAACTCATTCCAGCTGACAGAGCGTTTGTAGGCAATGTTAGTCAGGGCTGGGCGCATTAAAGTTTTTGACGCCGCGGCACGAAACATTAGTGCCTCGCTTAATTCCATGCTGACGTTAAGACTAGGCAGTATGTCTTTGTAGCTCCCTTCTTTTGATATAGGCGTATCCGAATAACCGGTCGAGCCATCACTCTTTTGTACCTGGTGATAACCAAAAGATAAAACTGAGGTATCAACCGCTCTTACACCAGCGTTTACATCCACAGCTTTATTGGCCAGTTCAAAGGCAAAATCGGCCATGGCATACAAACTTAATGCTTGTTCATCGACCCGGTAAAATTGGTTAACTGCATAATCGACAGCAAAGCCCGAATAACGAAATTCGTTACGTGCGTAGCTGTTGGAGATTTGCATCCATTGGATATCGCGGGGCTGATAATTTCCACCTGAGACCAAATCCGTCACAAGAGTTAGCTCACTGTCTTGCAGGGTACGACTGCCACTCCAAGAACTGTCACCTTTACTTGGACCTTTGACTGATTCACTACCGTAGTTGCGATCTTTAGATTTATCGGTATAACGGAGACCAAACTGAACCTTACTCAAAGCGGGCAGATAAGCGAGCTCCATGCTTTTAGTAAAGTCTAATTGAGCTGCATATTTATCATCATTAATTGCCTCTAGATCCACTTGATATGATTCAAAAAGGTATTGCTCGGGTGAGTTATACATATCAAACCCTGCCGAACTAGCACTGGCAATCGTTTCCCCGCCAGTTGCAGTATAACGAGTACGTGAAGGAGCATAAGCAACGTGTTTTAAGTTAGTCGAGTCAGATGATTTTTCAGCACCTGAATAGCCCACTAAAGCGTTAACATCCCAATCAGCTACTTGCCAATCAAGCGTTAAACTGTACTGACTGTAATCGGTATTATTAATACGCTGTTTACTTAAAAATTCGTGTTGAGTATAGGTATACGACACATCAGTTAACACCGTAATACCATCTTGGGCAAGGGTGGTATTGTCAAAAGCATGGATGGTTTCAAGGGTGCTGTTACTCGACGCAGAATAAGCGGCGGCGTCGTATTCATCTTCCACATTGTCGAAGGCGCCTAACATGGCATCGAAGGTTAAGCTAAAAGTATTGCTAGGTTTATATTGCACTGAAGCCGTAGCGCCCCATTTTTCTTGGTCGTTTAAATAAACTCGGTCACCTACCTTATCGATAAAAACTACGCGGCTATTTTCTTCAATGTTGAAGCGGTCGTTGATGACTATGCCAGTATCACGCTCGAGAACCGCAGCCGCTTGATCAGATTGCGCTTGTTTAGAGTCTGAGCCTTTTTTTTCCAACCAACGAGATAGAGGGCGAAAGTTAATTCCAGAGTTTGAATCCGTTCTATTGGTACGCTGTGAATTAGAGTACGACACCAAAGCGCCCCAATCACCAAAGGTGTCACTGGCCAAAAATGAAAACTTAGGGTCAATTTCTTCTGAAATAGAATTATGTGCACCTTCGGCTGATACAATAACTTTACGTTCGTTGTAATCAAAGGGGCGCGCAGTAGAGATAAGCACCGAGCCTGCGATACCGCCTTCTTCATCTGCCGCAGTAGGCGACTTTTTAACGGTTACGCTTTGAATTATCTCTGAGGCAAAGATATCAAATTCAACATCACGGCCACCACTCCCTGAAGCGGTCGCTACACCATTAATAGACACATGGGTAAATTCTGAAGGTAAGCTACGCACGTTTACTTTTGTGCCTAAACCTTTGTTACGTTCAATAGTAACGCCAGGCATGCGCTGCAAGGCTTCGGCTAAGTTTTGTTCTGGGAAATCTGCAATGTCGGTAGCGACTACCGAGTCAGAAAACCCCACGGTAGAGCGTTTAATGTCTACGGCCTTTTCAAGGCTTTTACTATAGCTGCCAGTCACACTGATCACTTCAAGTTCATCGGCTTGTTGGGCGTTATTATCAGCGGCGAATGCATGGCCTGCAAGGGTAGTCAATACTGCACCAAACAAGACCTTATTAATGGCTAGACTTAATGTTTTTTTGTTTAATTTATTATAGGCTGTTTGGTGTTTTAGATTATGCATAAATTATCCTTGGATAAAACCTTAACTCGCTGCTACATCCGTTTTTCTTGTACGGAGGAACCTCAGTGTTAATTTATAAATTATTGATAGTAATAACGTTATTAAATATTCAGCCAATAACGTAATGATGACTTTTTCTCGATAAGTCGATTCAGCAAATCGAGAGCGTGCGAGCTTACAAGGCAGATATGACGTTATTATTCGTTTTTTAAGACAGAAATATGATGATTAGAAAAATGCTGAAGAGAAGAGGTAGGATAAGTACAAGGTTACGTTTGCTGTTGCACTGCGGCTAACAAAGGCAATCGCTTATAACCAAGGATCTTTGCGGCTGATACCGCAAAGATTATTTATTGCAGGGCCTAGATTGCCATAGGTTTAAAAGGTAAGTCACGATAGCGCTTACCTGAAGCCGCAAATACTGCATTGCTTAAAGCCGGAGCAAATGGTCCTAAACCTGGCTCACCTAAGCCTGTTGCCGCATAGTCATTTTCCATAAAATAAGCATGCACTTTGGGCATTTCATTGATACGTAGTACCGGATATTGATGGAAGTTACCATTTTGCACGGCACCATTTTTAAACACGATTTCAGTACGTAAGGCATACGACATGCCCATGACGACCGCACCTTCCATCTGCGCAGTAGCCCCATCTGTATTAAGTACCTGCCCACAGTCAATGGCAGAGTGGACTTCTAATACTTTAATATCGTCGCCATTGACTTCAACTAACACAGCCATCGCCGCATAAGTATTAAAACTATAATGAACGGCAATACCCAGCCCTTGATTACTCGGCAAGGCAGCACGTGATGCCCAGCCGGATTTTTCTGCCGCAAGGGCTAATACACCTTTTGAGCGCGCCACTTGTTCAGCTTGTTTGGGATCGGAGTTGCTATCGTATAAACGATTTAAAAATGCCACTGTATCTTGTTTACTTTGCTGAGCCAGTTCGTCGGCAAAAGAGCCAAAGGCAAAACCGTAAAATATGGCATATACCGCGCGGTACCAGCCTATACGAGTATGAGCCGGAGCTTCACCACTTTCACTGCGTAAGTTAGCTATGCCAAAGGGATGTTCGGCTACTACCGCAACATCGCCGTCAGTAGCACGGTCTTGGGCCGGGTTAAACAAAGACGCAATAGGTGGAAACGCAACCCGATGCAACCAGCCAGTAACATTACCGTCTTGATCCATGGCTGCTTCAATGTGCTGAGCATTAATAGAGTGGTAATAACCGGTACGCATATCTTCTTCACGTGACCACGTGAGCTGCACCGGTGCTTTTACTTTTGCAGACAATACCGCCGCTTCATGCACATAATCACATTTAAACTTACGGCCAAAGGCACCGCCGGCCATAGTGACATGTACTAAAATATCTTTGGGTTCACGTTTGAAATATTGGCCTAAGGTTTTTTGAATATCCGCTGGACTTTGAGTAGCTGCCCATACTTCACAAGAATCATCTTTAACCCAGACTACACTGGCGTTGGGTTCAAGGGGGGAGTGGGATAAATGACCACCGGTATAACTTGCTTTGACTACTTTTGCCGCTGCGTCAAAGGCCTTTTGCAGATCGCCGCGCTCACTAACAAGTTGAGCTGGGTTTTCGACATTGTTAACCAACATGGCCTTATAGGCTTTGGTGTCGTAGCTTTGATTTGCACCTAAGTCCCACTCGATTTTGAGTTGTTTTAAGGCTTGTTGGGCAGTCCACGTATTGTCAGCGACTACCGCTACACCACCAATTGAGCCAAAGGGCACATCAAATCGAGGGATTTCAACGATATCTATCACGCCAGCCATTTGCATGGCTTGCTCTTTGTTTGTCACTGACTTTAATTTGCCACCTAATACGGGGCAATGGGTAATTGCCGCATATTTTAAGCCGGGTAGTTTGGTGTCTACGCCGTAAGTCAGTTTACCAGTAACAATGTCGCCTTGATTGTGTCTGGCGAGATCTTTACCGATGTATTTATATTGGCCTTTTGTTTTAAGCGTAGGCTGAGCCGGCACAGGCATGTCAGCTGCTAAACTAGCCAACTCACCGTAAGCTAATTTTTGTTGGTTTAGGTTATTGATAACAAAATGTTTGTCCGCTTTACAATCGCTAGGTGATACGCCCCATGCTTTGGCTGCAGCGGCAATAAGCATCTCTTTGGCCGCCGCACCGGCTTCACGCATTGGAATATACATAGTGCGAATACTGGCTGAACCGCCAGTGGCCTGTGAGCCATATTTGTCTTCGTCGCCATCGGCTTGTTTGACCGTCACTCTCGCCCAATCAGCTTCTAGCTCATCGGCTACGGCTGCAGGTAAAGCGGTACTGATACCCTGGCCCATTTCACAGCGCCCACAGTAAATTAAGGTATCGCCATTGGGGGCAATATGAATAAAAGCATTAGGATTAAAGTTGTCGTCTGCATTAACGTTAAACTGCGCCATAACAGGGTGAGCAACCGTCACGCCGAGCATTAAACCACCGCCTATTACGCTGGTTTTTTTCAGAAAAACACGACGGCTTTGGTTGAAATCTGCTGAGGTTTTGTTTTGCATAGTAGTCATCTTATACCTCCTTCGCCAATTCGTAAGCGGCATCGGCCACTGCGAGTTTGATCCGTTGATAGGTGCCGCAACGGCATATATTACCTTGCATCGCATTATCTATATCGTCACTGCTGGGCCGTGGCGTGGTGGCTAAAAAGCTTGCGGCATTCATAATCTGCCCCGCCTGACAATAACCACACTGGGGTACCTTATGTTTAAGCCAAGCTTTTTGTAGCGGATGATCGCCGTCTTTTGACAAACCTTCGATGGTCGTAATGGATTTTCCTGCGACCGCTGAAACGGGCATCACACAGGCGCGCACAGCTTGGCCGTCAACATGCACCGTGCAAGCACCACATAATCCCATACCGCAACCATACTTTGTACCGGTTAACTCTAATTTATCCCGTAAAAACCATAACAGAGGCATGTCGTCTGGCACATCAAGATTGTAGCTTTTGTCATTAATTTTAATACTTTTACTCATTGCTCACTCCTAATGGCCAGTTGCACATATCGCTAAATACACACTGTGCACTATAGCACTCTGACAGTTTTTATTAATTACAGGTTATTTTAATCACTATGTAAAGCTTCAATGGGGTTTAATTGTGAGGCTTTGATGGCCGGAAACACACCAAACCCTACACCCACTGCGATACAAATTCCCAAAGACAAAAAGATAGCGACCATAGACCAACTTACGGCCCAACCAGAATAAAAGCCTATTATTTCTGATAAGGCTAAGCCAAAGACGATACCTAATAAGCCACCTAACACCGAAATAGTAAAACTTTCAGCGATAAATTGGAATTTAATGTCTTTCTGAGTTGCGCCCACCGCACGTAAGAGGCCAATTTCTTTAGTCCGCTCTAATACGTTAGCTAACATTATATTCATTATGCCAATACCGCCAACTAATAACGATATACCAGCAACACAGGCCATCACAATATTGAATATTTGCTGGGTCTGTTTTTGTTGTGCTAACAAGGCTGCAGGCACAATAAGCTGATAATCTTCTGCCTCGGCATGTCGCAATTTAAACAATTGTTCTACTGCTTTGGCAGCAATGCTGGGATCGACTTGTTCAGATATTTTTAATTTAATGCTGTCTAATTCGCTGGCGAGCGCCACGCCACTGAGTTTTTTTAAGCTGGTGGATAAGGGCACAAACAAACGCGCGCTATCACCACCAATTTTTACGCCTTGAAACTCATCTTTGCCTAAATAGGGATTGTAAAGTACACCCACTACTTCTAGCCATAAGTGATTGATCTTAACATATTGTCCAACCCCCCCCCCCTGCGGAAAAAGTTCTTCAGCGGCGGATGCGCCAAGAACGACTACTTGAGCGACATTTCGTTCATCATCTTCATTGAGTAATCGTCCCACAGCGGCTTGCATATTTGACAAGGTGAAATGGCTGGCTGTCACACCAACGACACTGGCATCTGAACGGCCTTTGTCACTGTATATGGATTGGGTTTTTACCTTACGCTCGGCGCTGTAACTTTCGACAAAGGGCAGGGTCGCAGCAGCCGCGTCTAAATCGGCTAAGGTTAAACCCAGTGAGTCTTCGCGAATTTCCATCAGCTCATCATTGGCAAACTGTTTACTTTCGACAATAAGATTGCGCAGGCCCATGGAATCAATCAATTTTAAGGCTTGGCGTTCGGCCCCTTCTCCTATGTTTAACATCGCAATAACGGCACCTACACCAAAAATCATGCCCAACAAGGTGAGTAAGGTGCGCAGTTTGTGGGCGGCCATTTCTTTCAATGCATCTACTATCAGCGGTTTAAAGGTCGTGATCATGTTATTTATACTCCCTGTGGAATGCTCAGGGCAATAACATCGCCTGGATTAAGACCATCAATGATTTCCACAAAATGCAGATTTTTTTCTGCAGTTGAAACAACCTGCCTAATAAAATGCTTACCTTGCTGCAGATACACAAAATTTTCGCTCTTATCGTTAAAGATGGCTTGTAATGGGATGGTTATTTTATTGCTGGTTTCACTTGCTTTAATATTTGCTACCACTTTTTGTGCCGGCTGCAGCTTGATATTGCTTTGTGGAATAGCAACGGTTAGCTCAAAATATTTAGTTGGATTACCGCGCTTTATGGTGCGAGAAAAGCCCGATACGCTGCCTACAATGCCATTGAGTACATGCTCAGGTAAGGCTTCTAAGTGCAGTTCAACTTGTTGCCCTTCTTTTAAACCAATCGCATCTTTGTCGAGCACATACACTTTGGCCTGCATTTTTTCTAAATTCGGAATTTTAGCGATAGTACTGCCAGGAAATACGGTTTGCCCGACACTGGGTTTATCGCCACGAAAGTTTTTTTCATAAACTAACAATCCATCATAAGGCGCATATATCTCTAATTGAGACAAAGCCTCTTGGTGCTGTAAATATTTATCTTCATGACCCTTTTTGCGGATATCTAATATTTGTACTGAACTTTGATTTTGCTCACCTATGCTGTCTTGTTTCCAATCAATGAATTCTTCTTTAGCCCCCAAATAATCTCGATTCGACAAAGTATCAATAATTTCTAATTTCGAATACAAACGCATATCGTCAATGGCAAAGGTATCGACAAACTTAAATTCTTTGCCAACAAACACTTCCTCTGAATTAAGCTCATTTTCCTGTTTAGCTTTTTCGGCGTAGGTTTGACGCATGTCTTTGTCGAGCAACATCATTTCGAGTTCTTCTTCACGACTATCGAGCAACAATAGTTCTGCGTCAAAGCGTGCCACCACCTGACCTTTGGCAACCTTACTATTTTCTTCGGCTAGCCATTCAATCACCATTGGGCGTCGTCCTGGGGCCGCGATAAGTTGAGCCTCGGCCGCTTCCAGTTCGCCAAAAGCTGGAATAACTATTTCAAATGGTTGTGAATTCACTTTATAGGTGGGGATGGTTGCCACTTCTGGATCTGAACAGGCACTTAGGCCACTTAATAGACTCACTACAATACCGGTAAGTACGAATTTTTTCATGAACCCACTACCTCTACTTTGGCTTTCATACCGGGGCGCATGACATCAGGTTTATTACCATCTAATTCAATCAGGGCATCGAACACTACTTTTGAGTTAGAATTTGATTTTGGATAATAAGCTTGGCCTAATACCGATATTTTGCCCATATAGGCATTTTCAGGATAGGCTTCAAATATGACTTTGACAGTCTGTCCCTTGCGTAATCTTGCGGTATCAGGCTCGGCAAATTCAGCTTTAATCGCTACCTCATCCAAAGAAGGTAATTGCATTAAACTGCGTCCCATATAAACAGTTTGACCTACCGCCGCTTTTTCACCGTTAAAATCAGAGTTGTACATAACCAGTCCATCTTTTGGAGCTCTTACGGTCAGCTTTGCAATATCGCGCTCCATACTATTGACTCGACTTTGGCGCATGTTAATGGCTCCTTGGTCAACCTGTCGGTTGATGTCCATGGCATTAATGTGATGAGCCAATTTTTGTTTAGCTTGGGCTAGGTTTTCAGTTTGGTATTCGTATTCAGCCTGTTGTTTATCCCGTTCAATTTTGGAGCGAGACGCATCGGTAATTTCTGCTGTACGCTTAGCTTTTTGGAAATTCATTTCTGCTTCGGCCAGGGCCAAAATTAGATCTTGATGGGTCGCATCATCTTTTAGTTTTTGATTTTCTGCCTTTTTTATCTCCGCGGCTAAACGACTGGCATGGCCAATTAAATCGGTTTTTAAGCGTTGACCATCAAATACCAACACTGTGTCGCCTTTTTTAACCAATTGATTTTCGCGAGCCATAAATTCAATTTTATATTGCCACATGCGTGGCACACTAGGTGGGCCAAGGGTGGCGTTTTTTAATGAAATTAATTCTGCCGAGGCAGTCACACCAGAGGTTTTGAAGTCTTGCGTTTCAACCACATCTGCTTGGCACCCGGTCAACAAGCAAAAACCAAGGGCAACAAATAGACTATTTTTAGTATGAATCAACATATGCCTTTCCTTTTACTGTTCAATTCGCACACTCATGCCGGGGAAAATATCGTTTTTGACCGCTTCATCGAAGGCAATGTCTAAACGGTAATAAGCGCTGTCGCTCCATTGGCTGCGTTGCTCAGCTTGCCTACTCATGCCCAGTATTTTGCCTTTATAAGTGGTGTTGGGATAAGCATCTAAGGTTAATTTTAAGGTGCTATTTTTGAGATCAAGTTTGGCTGCATCAATTTCATGAACCCAAGAAGTCACTTGATATGACGACTGAGCTTGCACTCTAACGACCTCCCATGCTGGTTCGACATTGGTTCCAGCGGTAATTTTTTGCTGCATCCATGGATGCATTACGTGGGAAACGGGACCGCCTACTTTAGCTCGTACACTGAGTTTTTCAATTTGACTTTGTTGGTAAGTAATTTGCTCTTCTAATTTGGTGATTTCTATTTTTTGTTTTTGGATACCGACATCCCGTTCAGCTAACTTAAGTTTGAGGTTTTCTTGCGATTTAAGTTGTTCCATTAGCGCCCTTTCATAGGCAATAACAAATTTTCCTTTTTCATAGTCGCTTACTTCACCATCGGGAATATTCGCTTCGATACGGTTCTTTTTGACTGAAATAATCGCAAGTTTAACGCGACCTTCTGCTTCAACTACAGCTTGGTTTAAATCCATTTCGGTTTTGATCAGTTGCAATTTTTGCGTTTGCAGATTCTCTTGGTTTTCTTCTAATTGCGTTTGAATGCCACCAGAATCAAAAACCGCAATCAGTTCGCCTTCTTGCACTATGGTGCCTTCTTCTGCCAACCATTGGATTTGAATTTGCCAACCGGTTGATTTAGGCGCAGTGACGGTTTGGCTTTGTGCCGATGCTACTTCACCAGTTAACAACAATGGGATGGCATCGGCCCAGCTGTTAACACTGCAAAGTGTCACTGCCAACAGCATAAATTTGCATAGTATATTGGCCATATTCTTACCTTGTAATCACGTTAGCCTTGTAGTTAAGGTCGAGCACCTTGCCATCACGCATCATCACAATTCGTTGGGCGTGGGCAGCAATGTCATCTTCATGGGTTACCATCACAATGGTTTGCCCTTGTTTGTGTAGGTCAGTTAACAAGCCCATGATTTCTACCGATGTTTTACTGTCTAGATTGCCAGTTGGTTCATCTGCCAGCACCACAGTTGGGTTATTGATCAAAGCCCGAGCAATGGCTACCCGTTGGCGTTGGCCACCTGACATCTCAAAGGGTTTATGATGCATGCGATGGCCCAAACCCACTTTTTCAAGTAAAGCGATAGCCCGAGTTGTCGCTTCTTCGTCACTGACATTAGTGTATCTTAATGGCAATTTTACGTTGGCAATAGCATCTAGTTTTGGCAGTAGGTGAAAGGTTTGAAAGATGAAACCAATATGTTTGTTGCGGATCCGCGACAAGGTGTCGTCATCTAAACTAGCGACATCCTGATTGTCGAGCAAATATTGCCCGCTGCTGGGGGCATCCAGGCAACCTAATATATTCATCAATGTCGATTTTCCTGAACCAGAACTGCCCATAAAAGCGACAAATTCGTTGGTTTGTATCGACAAAGAAATGTCGCTTAAGGCATGCACTTGCTCAGTGCCGTTGACAAAAGCTTTGGAAATATGACGAAGTTCTAACATAGTGCTAACTAAAAAATGACTTAAGACTAACCTTACTGTGATGGCAACACTGACGCAACAAAGCGACATGGAAAGGCCGCCTTGTAAGGAGCATTTAATGTTTCAAAATGTGTATTATTGCCGCGGCGTAACTACAAATTTAAGGATTATTAATTTGCCAAGATCTTAAGTAAAAATTATAAGCTGAAAGTTAATAAAAATAATGCCCTTCAAGCTTGTTTGGCTTTTATTTAATTGGGGTCAAAACCGAATGAAAGAGGTAATAATTCACTGAATGTCACCGTCTTGATTTTGCCCTGCTGAGTGGCTAAATGCACTAAAGTATGTTTATCAGCAAACTCGGCGATTTTTTGCCTGCAACCACCACAAGGAGGGCAAAAATCATCATTAGGACTGGCAATCAATATTTCACGGATTTTTTTACCGCCATTGACCACCATACTACCAATAGCCGTAGCCTCAGCACATTGGCCTAAGGGATAAGCCGCGTTTTCCACATTACAACCATTATGAACTTGGGCTGTATCATCAACGAGTGCCGCGCCCACATTAAAATGCGAGTAGGGGGCATGGGCATTTTTTTGCGCTTGTAACGCTTTGTTTAGTAATTGTGTATGCAGATCGCTAAGAGTTGTAGACATGGTTTCCTCGGGTACAACAATTCTCGGCCGCGCAGTTTGTCTTATTTTTACTGTTTGATACAAGTTATATTGATAAATTTAGCCACAAGTACAGCCCTTATCTTTACTTTTAAGCCCATTTGCGAGACTCTAGCTTCCTACCAGTCGTTTACGTTCAACGATTATTAATGGCGGCAAAATACCAGCATTCAAAACGTTGTTCTCGCCTTTATTAATCTCAACCAGGTTACATCAGTCATTCTCTAATTATGTATAAACGTCTTATTTCTTTATTATTTTGTAGTGCTCTATTAAGCGCTTGTGTCTCGAATACTGCCCAACAGCAGAGTCACGGTCAAATGAGTAATTTATTATTGGCTGAGCCTGCGCCCATGAGTGCCCGTTCGCAAATGGCTATTGCCCGCTATAACCAAATTTTGGCACAAGCTAGCTTAAAAGATGAAGAGCGAGCGCAATTGTTGCAGCAGCGCGGTATGTTATATGACAGCGTGGGTTTGGCAGGGTTGGCTCAGTATGACTTTAATCAAGCCATACAACTTAAACCTGATCTAGCTGAAGCTTATAACGCCTTGGGTGTGCACTACACTCAGCAAATGGAATTTATTCAGGCTTATGAAGCCTTTGACGCCACCCTAGACATAAACCCTAGTTATGATTTTGCTTTTTTAAATCGTGGTATTGCTCTGTATTATGGCGGTCGCCCTGATTTAGCGGTGCAAGATTTAGGCGCCTTTTATGCTAAAGATGAAACCGACCCTTACCGAGCTTTATGGAATTACTTAGCGGCCAGTCAACTTGATCCAGTCGCCGCGCTCGAAGCATTAGAAAAAGCGCGTAATGTGCTGGATAATGACAATTGGGCGACCAGAATGGTGGACTTATATTTAGACCGAGTGAGTGAAAACCAACTACTCAGCGCGCTTATTCAAGGTGTGACGAGCCAACAGCAGTTAACTGATCGACTATGCGAAGCCTATTTTTACTTAGGTAAATATCATGCCGCACGGGGTAATCGAGGTGTGGCGTCTAATTATTTTAAATTAGCCCTAAGCACAAATGTGTTTGAATATGTTGAGCATCGTTATGCACGTTTAGAGCTAAACTTACTGCGTGAAGATGCCAACAAAGAAGATAATGCTGATATTCAAGCCCAATAAGTCGCCGTGTTCAAGCAAGTTGTTGTAGCGTTATGGGTAATGCTAGCGGCCTTGCCCATAATGATTATAACAATCACGGCTTTAACGCCCTCTGCTAAGCCCCCAAGCCCAGAACG
>Ga0163215_100571_pt1 | contig 55239 bp, 40 predicted proteins | sample SynspAceP_FD_185934 | JGI IMG/M metagenome (GOLD analysis project Ga0163215, IMG submission 185934) | Saline lake microbial communities from Ace Lake in Antarctica - Synechococcus sp. Ace-P (Hybrid Assembly) | ecosystem: Environmental > Aquatic > Non-marine Saline and Alkaline > Saline | place...
GCTTAATTCTACTGCCTTTTTCTTAAATTCAATACTGTAATTCCTTTTTCTTTTTGACATAATTCAAAGCTAAATTATGTAACACTAATTCCCGCAACTTAATGTCCAGTCTAATATAGTAAGTCCAGCTTTTATACCTAAAGTATTATAAACATCAGCTTAAGGCATTATGGTTTATAATATTGATTTCTCTACCAATATTTACAATAATATCTACAGGTTCTAGAACTGCTTTTGGGGGTTTAGCTTTATTACTTGGCCTTCATTTTTTTATTAATCGATCTCGGAATGTCCTCATTACTATATCTAAAATAGTACTGCCTGCCCTTATCTTAATTTTAGCTTTTAATTACCTACTAGAAAATACAGGATTAGGAGAAAGAATACTGTCAACAACAGAGCAAAGTGAAGGTATGGACTTTGAAACTGGTAATCCAATTTTGGACAAGTTTGGAGATCGCGGTATCTTTTATTATAGAGGCTGGGAAGTTTTTATAGAGCAACCATTAACAGGAATAGGTTTGGGAAATTTTAAAGATTATAACGAGAATAAACTAGCACAACATTCAGAATATATGATACAATTAACAGAGTTGGGGCTAATTGGTTTTACACTATTCTTTTTATTCTATTTATCCATTTTTAAAAATTTGTTTAGAATCAAAAACATCTTAATTAATAAAAGAGAGAATGAGCTATTCATAGGCTATGTGCTTATAATCCTTCTTATGATCACAGCGACTAGAATGTATCAAGTAGGATATTTTTTCGCGATAATTGGAGTTACCATAGGTTATTTTACCAAACAGAAATTTTTAATCCAAAGGGTCAAAATAAAAAATTAAATATATTGTATGCCAACAAATAAAGTTATAATATGGACCTCGGGTATTGACGATTTATTAGTTGGAAATGGAATGGTTGGAGGACTTACCGTTCAAATGATGACTTGGGCAAATGCCTTTTTAAATAACCAATGGAAGGTTTTATCCCCAACAAACATTAGATCCCGGAACTCCACTAGAATCAGTAAAATAGAATTTTTCTATTTTCCAAAAGCTAAATTTTTAAATATTGTTTTTGAATTCTTCTGTACTTTTTTTTTTATAGTTAAACATCAACCCCAATTAATAATAACTAGAGGAGCTTCAAGGCAACTATTTGCCATTTCACTATTTTCTAAATTAATTGGAATAAAATTAATTTTAATGTTTGCCAGTGATTCTGATCTTATCAAAGGAAAAGAGCTAATAGCTAGACCATGGGACAGATGGCTTTTTAGGTTAGGACTATTGAATGTTTCGAATTTTGTAGTACAAAACTCTAAACAACAACAACTTTTAAATTTAAAATCACCTAAATCAAATTCTATTTGTATACCTAATATATGGCCTTCTAAACCCGAGCTTGGTCAAAAACGAGATAGTATTTTATGGGTTTCCAATTTTCGGGAATTAAAACGACCGCATTGGTTTATAGATTTGGCCAAACAATTTCCCGAAAGGCAGTTTATCATGGTCGGTGGGCCATTAGACCAAAAACTCTTTGAACAATGCCAGAAAGAAGCAATTATGCTCAATAATTTAGAGTTCCTAGGTCCCTGCCCTTTGTCAAAGACCAATCACCTTTTTGAAAAAGCATCACTTTTTATTTGCACATCGGAAATAGAGGGTTTTCCCAATACGTTTTTACAAGCCTGGTCAAACCAAATACCAATAATTACAACCTTTGATCCAAGTGATGTAGTTATTAAAAATCAATTAGGCCTTGTGATTAATTCTAAACATGAACTTGTAGAAGCTGTTTGGGAAACTAATGACGAACTTAAGTATTTAAGTATGCAAAAAAATATTAAAAACTATTTTGAACATAACCACGAACCAAATTCTCAGTTTGTTAAGTTAGCAAATGCCTTTGATTTATGAAGATTGTTCAATTTTTTCAGGTTACGAATTTGGGGTTCGAAACGCTGATTAAAAATAATTCCAAAGAAGTGACTTTAGATATTCCAATTATTTGGCATGCAAACAATATACATGCCCGCAAAAAAGTTGTTCCAAGTATGGATAATTCTATGACTATTTAATAGGCGCTAAAATTACCAATAATAATTTTTTAATATTTAATGAAAATAGCACAAGTAGTATTTGAAATGGTAGCTGGTGGTGCAGAAATAATGGCACTAACCTTATCCGAACAATTGGTAAAACAAAACCACCAAGTAGATTTAATTAGGGTTAATGCACCTAATGACATCACAAGAGAAAGAATTGAAGCCGATCACTTAAATAATATTGGCATACAAAGTCATCTTTTAAATAGAAAACTCGGCAAATTAGGTATTAATAGTATAATTAAATTAATAAAATTAATTAATAAGGAAAAATATGATATTGTACATTCACATTTGATGATGCCGGACGCATATGTAGCCTTTGCCAAAATTCTATGTCATCATAAATTTACACATATCATTACAGTTCATAGTGCATCAGGCTATCATCCTAACTATTTACTTAAATCACTTTTTAGGCAGTCCATATTTGTTAAATGTAGTCCCGCCATTAAAAAACTAAATTCGGTTAAGAAAGAGCACATTGTTTTAAATGCAGTTGATATAGCTAAATTTTCCCCAAAGAATAATACACAATTGCCCAGTATAATAGAAGAACTTAAATTGCCTTCGATTAGTAGAATAATAATTTCGGTCGGAAATTTAAGACCAGAAAAAAATCAAATTCTTGGCATTAAAATGATGCATCACTTAATTGAGCATCATAAAATTGCCAATCTGCACTATGTTATTTGCGGTCACGGTCCTGAATTAAGTAACTTAAAAAATGAAGTTAAAAATTTAAATATTGTAAGCAATGTTCATTTTCTGGGCTCACGAAATGACATCCCCAGTCTGCTGCAGCTATCAGAGATCTTTTTCAACTTTTCAACATATGAGGGATTGCCTTTGGGGGTATTGGAAGCTTTTGCCAGTGGAATTATTACTGTCCTTTCTCCGATTGAACAACACACTGTAATAGGTAGTAACATGACCGAATGTTACTTCCCAAAAAACTTTGAAGTAGATTCTTTCGCAAAAGTATTTTGCGATTTAGCAAGTAAGCCAAAAACAAGTACAAAATCTGAAGTTTCAGAAAAAAGAAAAGAGCTTATGGAAGAATATTCTTTGGATAATTTTACAGATAAATATCTGAAAATTTATAAAAATCATAGCTAAATGAATTATTGATGAAATCCATTAAATATTTTATTAAATTTTTTGGATCTTTACTGTTTTATAGACTTGGAGGGCTATACTTGTTAAAAGCGCTTTTAAAAAAAGAACCCTATCTTTTGGTTTTAAACTATCATAATTTTTCAAAATATAATAATTTTAGTATTAAAAGAGGTTCTATATTAGAAACCGGCTATGCAGTGAATTTTGAAAAGCAAGTCCGCTTTCTAAAAAAGCATTTTACGTTTTTATTCCCGGAGGAATTTTTTGAAGCAGAACCTGAAAAAGGGATTAATGTTTTAATAAGCTTTGATGATGGTTACAAGGATAATTATGATATCGCTTACCCCATTCTTAAAAAGCAACAAGCCAAAACCATATTCTTTGTGGTAACATCCTTGATAGGAACCAATGAATGGCTGCGGCATGATAAACTTAGGCTGTTGGTAGCACATAATCTCCTTTTAGAAAATGAAGTTGAAAGTGCTTTAAGAAAAATGAACAAAGGGATAGCATTACCGGATGAAATTATAGTTCAATCTAAACAATATGAACAATATTCTGGTTCTAGGACTTTGATGATGAATTGGTCTGAGTTAAAAGAGATACAAGCCCAAGGATTTAAAATTATGCCACATACGGCAAATCATGCTATATTAAGCTTCTTAAATAAGGAAGAACAAGAGCAAGAAATTATGGGTTCCATAAACAGAATTGATTCTGAGTTGCATCAGAATTCAGATTATTTTGCATATCCTAATGGCTTATACGATTCAAGAACAATTGAAGTTTTAAAATCCAGTGACATCAAATACGGATTTACCACTATTCCAGGAACCAATACGAAAAAGGAGAAACGATTGGAGCTAAAGCGAATTGGAATAAATGCATCCGATAGTGTATCTCTTCTACTTTTAAAATTATTTATGGCCGCTATAAAATGAAGATCAACTATTTTATATTGGTTACAGCATTAAAAGTATTAACAAAAACTTATAAGCCATAATTAGTTCTTTTATGTTATTGAGTAGACATATCATTTGATGGTTAACAATAGTCGTAGGTAATATTGCACTTGAAATGGATAAATTACTGAAATTGAAGCAGATAGAATTCTTCGTTCATGATCCTATGTCACCTTGTAACAAGGTTATGGTATAATGGCGTGTATTTATAGAATAGAGATGTTAAAGATAATAAGGGGCTATATACTATATTACTATTTAAAAAAGAATAAAATAACCTTTCAGATTTAATTGCAATGCAAATTAAACATCATAAAACTATCCTAATTTCAGCATACACATGCAATCCATATGGTGTGTCAGAATCTCTAGCAGCCTTTAACTTCGTGAAAATATTATTGAAAAAATTTTCTGTAATATTATTAACAACAAGAGAGAATGAGATTTTTATAAATGAATATTTTAAAAACGATTCAAATCTACATTTAAAAATTATTTCTTTTAAAGATACCTATCCTGGAAAAAAAGTGCCCATAATAAAGGATTCTATAAAATTAGGGTATTTTATTTTTAACTATAAAATACGGAGATTTTTAAAACAAAATACGGAGATTATTCAAAAGTCTGATATTCTTTACCACAAATCGCCTTCAAGTTTCAGATATTTTTCGAATTTATCAAAATTCAATAAAACGTTCATTTTTGGCCCTACTGGTGGTGGATTACAGACTCCACCAATAATAAAAAAGTTTTTCCGAAATGAAAATAAAATATTAAAACTTAGAAAATTTGATCAGTTTTTATTAAACACATCATTTTACAAGAAACATTATAGAAGTGCCGATATCATATTAATTACACTTCCCTATGTTAAAGACATTTTAGGAGATGAATTTGAAGATAAGTATGTTGAGATATTCGACACTGGAATTGATACTAATTTACATACAAACAATTCTATTTTCTCTGATGATAATAGAATATGTTTTGTAGGAAGACTTACACCTTATAAAGGTGCTGAGTTATTAATAAAAGCAATACACTTAATTCATAATAAATACCCAGATCTAAAAGTTGAAATAGTCGGAGATGGTGAAGAAAGGGAAAAACTTATAGGTCTATGCCAAAAATTAAAGATAATTCACAAAATAAACTTTCACGGTCATTTGCCCCATCAAGAAGTAAAGGATATATATAAAAATTCATCTATTTTCTGTTTTCCAACTCTTACTGAAGCCAGTGGTAATTCATTACTTGAAGCAATGAGCTATAGCTTACCAATTGTAACTATTAACAATGGTGGCCCAAAATTTATGTGTCCTGATGAAGGGTCCTTTAAAGTTGATATTGATGCACCTGAAAAAATGATTAAAGCAATTAGTAACTCAATAGACATATTACTAAAAAACAAAGATTTAAGAATCAAAATGGGTGAGATTAATAGAGCGCATTGTATTAAAAATTATGACTGGAATGTGTTGGAACTTAAAGTACTAGAGGTTTTTTACAACAAAATATCAGAATTAGATGATTAAAGTTCTGGTAATTGGACCATTTAAAGGGGCCATAGGTGGAGTAAACGTTCATATTAATCGCTTAATTGAGTTATTAAGTGGGTCTAAGAATGTAAAACTAGTTGGCTTAAATGATGGGAAAGGCCACTCGTCACGCTTTCCGAATTTGAGAAGTTATGAATTTTTCGAAATTTTTAAATCGTTTTATAAAAATGATATAATCCATATTCACTCATCAATTTGGTGGTTAATTATATTATATATAATATCAGGAAAAATATTCAGTAAAAAAATGATTGTCACCTTACATTCATGGGGCTATAGTCTAAATCAAAAAAAAATTCTGCTTATATTTCTGAAGGGGTGTAATAAAATAATTGCAGTAAATCCGTCTATAAAAGATGAATTAAATATTAAGGAAAAGGTAATTGTGCAGTATGCATTTCTTCCACCAAACAAAATGGATGATTCACCATTACCACAGGAGATATTAATTAAGCTCTCTGAACAAAGAAAGAGTGGCAAAAGATTTATTGTTGGAAACGCTGGTCAACTATTTATTTATAACTCCCAAGATTTATATGGTTTAGACCTTTGTATACAATGTGCGAGAAAGTTTAAAATGAATAATGACCCTTTTTTCATTATTTTCACAGTAAGCCATCATAATGAAATTGCAGAAAAATACATAAATATCATAGATCAAGAAAAATTAGAAGACTATATATATCTATATGTAGGTTTAGTTTCCTTTCCTAATTTAATTAAATTTAGTGATTTAGTTGTAAGACCTACCAACAAAGACGGAGATGCAATTACTGTTAGAGAAGCATTGTTTTATAACAAACCTGTTCTTGCGTCTAACATTATCCAACGTCCTACTGGCGTATACCTATTTAAAAACCGTGATTGGATGGACTTCTACAGACAGATCAAAAATGTATTTAATAATACAGAATCATCCCCAGTAGCTGCATCTCAAAAATTAAATTTCAAATTAATATATGAACAGATTTATCTAACACCTGAATTAAAAATAGACAGTGGACGAACCTTTTCTTAAATTAAAATCCTACTGTGAAGCAGAAAAATTTGCTGGTTGGGATCCCTATGATGGATTAAATTCCAAAATATTCAGTGCTACACCATTCAAAAATTGGGATTTAGCAAGATTAGCTTGGATTCAAGGTTTTAAGCGTAGTCCAATTAACTTTAGGAAGATGCTCATGGTTCCCAAGCAACATAATGCCAAGGGGATCGGATTGTTTTTAAATGGTTATTGTAATCTGTACAAACTCGCAGAGAAAGGTGAAACTAGCTTTGGTACAATAGAAGACATACGCAGTCGTATTGATGAATTGGCGGAATTACTTTTAAAAATGCAAAAAACAACATATTCAGGGGCCTGTTGGGGATACAATTTTGATTGGCAAGCCCGTCGTTTGTTTTTATTTCCTGCCGATACCCCTACCGTTGTGGCTACCTCATTTTGTGTTCAAGCTTTATTGAACTCCTATGAAATAACCAAAAACCAGAAATACCTTCAAACAGCCTTAAGTGCCGCCAACTTTATTATGCAGGACCTAAATAGATCGGATTTTAATTCAGGATTCCTGTTTTCCTATTCTCCCCTCAAGGGAAATGACACCGTAATTAATGCCAGTTTACTAGGGGCTAAAACCTTATCCCTCATCTATAACTATTCCAATAATCCAGAGCATCTGGAATTGGCCCATACCTCAATAAAAGCCTGTTGTGAAGCCCAGCAAAAAGATGGTTCCTGGGTATATGGCATGTTGCCGGTTCAGAATTGGATTGATAGCTTCCATACCGGTTATAATTTGGATGCTATTCAGGTCTATCAAAATGTATCTGGAAATAAGGAGTTTAACAATCATCTAGAATTAGGGTTTCAATTTTACATCCGAAATTTTTTTCTGGAAGATGGGACTCCAAAATATTATCACAACAAGACATACCCCATAGATATCCACTGCCCAGGACAGCTATTGGTAAATCTTTCTGTACAAAACAAGTTCCAGAAGAACAAAGAACTTGCGGACAAGGTTATGCAATGGACCCTAAACCATATGCAGGACAAAAAAGGTTATTTTTATTACCAACTTAAAAAAGGAATCAGTTCCAAAATTTCTTATATGCGATGGAGCAATGCCTTTATGTTTAATGCAATGAGTTATTATTTATTGGAATCAAACAGAACAAATGGAATATAAGAGCTTAAACGGAGTGAAGACCTACGCCCCCCAATCCCGAGTGGAATTGATGGATTATGCTATGGCCAAAAAAAGCATTTTAGTCGCCGTTAATGCAGAAAAAATATTGCATGCCACGGATGTTACCCGGGCCATTATAAATAGAAATGTAGGCTATCCGGATGGCACTGGTGCCGTTTGGGCATTACAAAGAAAGGGACATTACAATACCGTTAAAATTCCCGGTTGTGAGCTCTGGTTGGATATTGTCAGTGCTTACTATAAGACCAAAAGCTTTTATTTGGTAGGTGGCCAACAAGCAGTAATCGATGCCACGGTGACTAAGTTACAAACGGATTTTCCAGGCATACGAATTGTAAACTATAGAAACGGCTATATTAAAACAGCCCATGAACAAAATGCCTTGATACAGGATATTGTTCTAAAACAACCTGATATTGTTTTTGTGGCCATGGGATCTCCAAAGCAAGAATTGTTAATGGAGGAAATTCAACAACAACACGAGGCCCTATATCAAGGTTTGGGCGGTAGTTTTGACGTCTACATTGGCACAGTTAAACGTGCCCCGGATTGGTGGGTAAAGAATAATTTGGAATGGACCTACCGCTTGATCAATCAGCCCACGCGTATTAAAAGGCAAATACATTTGGTGAGGTTTTTTGTACGCCTCCAATTGGGCCAACTATAATTCATTTAAAACTATTTTAAGCAGTTATTAGAAAACAAAGAATGATAAAAAATATAACCCTTATTGCCGGAGCTCGACCCAATTTCATGAAAATTGCGCCCATTATCCATGCCATTAATGCAGCGAAGGGGAACGGGAAAAATATAACATACCGCTTGGTACACACCGGGCAACATTATGACAAAAAGATGTCTGGCGATTTTTTTGAACAACTGGACATTCCAGAGCCCGATGTCAATTTGGAGGCCGGTGGCGGCTCACAAGCAGAACAAACGGCCAATATCATGGTCCGCTTTGAAAAGGAACTTTTGGCCCATCCCGCAGATTTAGTTCTGGTGGTAGGCGATGTTACCTCTACCATGGCTTGCGCCATTACCGCCCAAAAACTACATACCAAAGTGGCGCATGTGGAAGGTGGCATTAGATCTAACGACTGGTCCATGCCCGAGGAAATAAATCGCTTGGTAACCGATGCCATTACCAATTACTTTTTCACCACCTCCGAAATCGCCAATAGCAACCTAAGACATAGCGGGGTAAAGGAAGAAAGTATATTCTATGTGGGCAATACCATGATCGACACCCTATTAAAACAGCGTCCACGGTTTATTAAACCCCCTATCTGGAAAAGTTTGGATTTACAGGACAGGAACTATTTGGTGATGACCCTGCACCGTCCTGCCAATGTAGATCAGGAAGCCCAATTAAAAGCCCTAATAGACGAAATAATAGCCAATACCCAAGACCTGCCACTAGTCTTTCCAGTACATCCGCGTACTGCCAAAATTTTGGAAAACATGGGTATTTTCCATCCTAGGCTACACATGGTGGAACCCTTAAGCTATTTGGAATTTAATTATTTGGTGGAAAGGGCCAAAGTGGTACTTACGGATTCTGGAGGCATTACGGAAGAGACAACGGTTATGGGAGTGCCCTGTATGACCCTTAGGGACAACACGGAACGTCCCGAGACCATCACGGAAGGGACTAACGAACTTATAGGCACTGATCCAAAAGCTATAGCCCCGGCCATGAAAAAATTGTTCTCCGGGAATTGGAAAACGGGAGGCATACCCCACTTATGGGATGGTAAAGCAGCCGAAAGGATTGTGGGGCATATATTAAAATTATAGTGTTGTTAATCCTTTTTAAGTTATGCCAAAAAAGCGGTAGTTTTGCGCTTTAAGCACAACTTAAAGATTTTGACTTAGAGGATGAAAAAGGGCTTTGTTTTAATTGGTCAATATCTGGCACGATTACTTAATAACAAAGTAAAATAATTTAAAGAATAGCTGTTAGATAGCTTTTATAGGCTACTTTTTAAAGAGGTCTAAAAAAAATCAAAGAATAAGATGAAGGAAGCACCCTATAGTATAGAACATTTTGAGGAAGAGGAATCCATTCAAATAAAGGAAATCCTTCAAAAATATTTACGGTATTGGCCCTGGTTCGTTTTGGCAATTTTCTTATGTATAGGACTAGGTTATACCTATTTGCGCTATGCCCCTATCATCTACAAATCACAGGCCAAAATTAAGATCGTGGACGAATCCCAGGAAGCGGATATTGCTTCGAGTGCGCGTTCATTATTTAGTGGCAAGTCCACAATCATTCTGGAAAATGAGATCGAAATTTTAAAATCTTACCGGATCCTATCCCAAGTGGTCAACGAATTGCACCTGGATATATCCTTTTATGAAGTAGGAAATGTAAAAACTAGACGGATCTGGGCCCCTCCCTTTGAGATTACCAAACATGTTGCTGCGGATAGTTTAGGGAGGGCAAGGCCATATATCATTGCATTAGGTGCAAAAGGCATTACGATTACCGATACTAATGAAAAAACCTATACGCCAAATCTAAACGAACCGGAACAACAAACGGAAGGTCTTCCTTTTGATATCCGTATGGTGAAGGGTATTGACCCCGCGTTGTACGAGGGTATAACCTATAAGGTAATCCTTAGCCCCCTAAAAAGTACTGTATTGGCACTGGCGACAAGTTTACAAGTACAGCCTACAAATAAAAAGAGTGAAATTCTGTCCCTCACTTTGCAAAGTGAAAGTATAGACCTTAACGAGGCCATCCTAAATACTTTGATTGAAAAATTTAACAAGGACGGGGTCTTGGACCGCCAATTGGTGAGCCAGCGTACCCTGAACTTTATAGACGAACGCTTTCTATATTTGAGTGAAGAGCTGGATTCCATTGAAGGAGGCAAGGAAAGTTTTAAGCGTTCCAACAACCTGTCCTATATTGAGGCCGATGCCGGGATGAGCCTCCAACGGAAATCGGAGACCGAGGAAGAGGTGATCAAATTGGAAAACCAGATATCCATTTCACAGATCCTGAGGGAAACTGTAATCAATCAAAGCGATTATGGCCTATTGCCCGCCAATATTGGGATAGAAAATTCCAGCCTTAACAATTTGGTGGTGGGTTATAATCAAATGTCCCTAGAACGGGAAAAATTATTGCCCACTGTAGGCAAGGACCACCCAACACTACAAAATCTAAACGGCCAATTGGAACGCGCCAAGGTCAACATTATAAAATCTGTAAACATCTACGGAACCCAATTAAAAAATTCGCTCCTACAGCTTAAACAGGAGGAAAGCCGGGCCGGGTCCGTATTTTCCAGACTGCCGGAAAAGGAAAAAATGCTCCGCTCCATAGAGCGCCAACAAAGCATAAAAGAAAACCTCTTTTTATTGCTGTTGCAAAAACGGGAAGAAGCCGCCATTAGCTATGCGGTTACCGCCCCAACAGTAAAGGTAGTAGACTACGGCCTAACCAACAATATTCCGGTATCGCCCAAAAAGCTCATGGTATATGCGCTCTCGCTCCTTGCTGGGATGTTCCTGCCCTTTGCCGTGCTCTACATTCGCTTTACCCTGGATACCAAAATACGCGACCGCAACGACATAGAAAAAGCAACTACCGATATCCCCGTGGTAGGAGAAATCCCTTACTTTAAGGACGTAAAAAAGAAATTGGAAATGAACGATCGCTCTATAATGGCGGAGTCATTCCGGATTTTGAGTACCAATGTGGACTACCTCCTCACACAAAAAGAAAAAGGGATTGGTCAATTGGTCATGGTTACCTCCTCTGTTAAAGGAGAGGGCAAGACCCTAATGGCCTATAACCTTTCCTTGGCCTATGCCAGTTTAAACAAAAAAGTCCTGCTTATCGGTGCCGATCTGCGAAATCCACAGTTGCATGGCTTTTACGGTCTAAGTGTTAACCATATAGGTCTTTCGGATTACCTTAAAGATCCTGGGATGAATTGGAAGGACTGTGTAGTAAAGAGTGGAGATGACAATCCCTATCACCATATCTGTTTTGGGGGTTCCATACCTCCTAACACGGCCCAGCTGTTATCCAGTTCCGCCTTTGAAAAATTTGTAACAAGCGCCAAAAAGGAGTTCGACTATATTGTTGTAGATACCGCACCTACCATGTTGGTTACCGATACCCTCTTGATCTCCAAATTCGCAGATGCCACGGTATTTGTCACTCGCTCCGGCTTAACGGACAAGCGCCTCCTCGAGTTCTCCAAAAATCTGCACAAAACCAAAAAGCTTAAAAATATGGCCTATGTGGTAAACGGTGTGGGCAATGGCAAGGCCAAAGGCTATAATTATGGCTACGGTTATGGGTATGGGAGCGAACAATAAACAGTGAACAGTGGTCAGTAGTCAGTGAACAGTTTTCAGTGGCTCAAACCATTTAAAGTTCAAAGTTTAAGGTTAAAGGTTGAAAGCCCGTCACTTCGAGTAATCCGATGAAGGAGGATAGTATCGAGAAGGGTTTTCAGTGGTCAGTTTTCAATGAACAGGGATCTTCAAGAACTTGTGGCTTCGACTACGCTCAGCCACCGTTTAAAGTTTTCGGAGATTGAGCGTAGTCGAAATCGAAGTAGCCGGAAGTGAGTGAACAGTTATCAGTTATCAGTAAGCAGTGTTCTTCAGGTAAAAGCCATTAGCCACTAGTTCAATGTCCAATGTTTAAAAGTTAAAAGTCGTCACTTCGAGTGATTTTATGTAGCGCAGCGCAATAAAATTGGTTTGAGAAGCACTCGGTTCTCGATACTAAATGCCTATCGGCATTTCACTCGAACTGACGAAAGACATAAAACCGTCATTGCGAGCCAGTCATTTCGAACGATAGAGAGAAATCACACAAGTAGCTCAACTCAAACACGAATTGAACACTTAACCTCTAAATAAAACCATAGATTCACGAATACCTCTAAAATAATTATGCCATGAGCTAAATCACACAAGTAGCTCCATCCTAGTATGTGTGATTTCTCTCCCGGTAGTTATGGGGAGTCCAGAAAAGGGACTCTGTCGAAGTGACTAGAAGTCCCCCAACTCACCTCCCGCATAGGCTGGAGCAGGCATTTCGAAGTCGAGGGAATAATTGTTGCATAAAATACATTATTGGTACCTGACCTATTCCCCTCTTGGGAGAGCCTGTCCCGCTTTTTAGCGGGAGGTTAGGGGTGGGTTTTTGACAGGAGTTCGCAGTGTGTTTTTCCCGCTATCCACAATCTCATGTAGTATTTCCCAAGACCTGGGCTTTCAATCCCTTCCGTCTTCCCGCTTGAAAAAGCGGAATGACACCTTCCCTTAGCCAAGGGAAGGAGCTAAAACTTTTACTTAAAAGGACCTTTTTTTATTCAAAAGTTTCAAATCGAAAATCTACCTACTTCTGTATACAGTGAAAAATAACCAATTAGCAATACTTCATTCAATTTTCAAATTACTTCATTTTCAAATCTTCAAATTGGTATATTACCAAATCAACCAATTGTTACATTACCCCATTGGTACATTTTCAAATTAACAAATTCTCTACTGACTTTTGGCTTGTGCCATTTGCCAGCCAGTCATTGCGAGCATGCCTAGCCGTCAGGCAAGCGCAGCGCGGCAATCTGCTTGTTCCTATGAAGAGATTGGTTCGTCGCTATCACTCCCTGCCTAGCCAGTCAGGCTGGCTCGCAATGACGAACCTCTACTAGAGTCCTCCCCCTTATGGCTCCTAAACTCAAAAAAACTATATTTGGGCATAGTAGCTATTTTAAACCAACCCCACTACCCTATGGTTTCATTGAAAAATTTACCAACAATCCTCTTGCTGGCCCTGCTCACGGCCTGTGGCTCAAAAGAAAATAAAATGGATTCCAAACAGGATCTGGCTATTGGCATCATTGCCGACTGTCAATACTGCTTCTGCGAATCTTCCCCAAGCCGGTTTTATAAAAACTCTCCCGATAAACTCAAAAAGGCGGTTACGGCACTTAATAAAGAAGAATTGGATTATGCCATTCATTTGGGCGACTTCATAGATCGAGATTTTAACAGTTTTGATACGGTCCTTCCTATTTGGAACGGTTTAAAGACCAAGAAATACCACGTGCTGGGCAATCATGATTTTAGTGTGGCCGATTCCCTAAAGCCATTGGTCATGGACAAAATGAACCTGAAGCAACGCTACTATAGCCTGATCGAAAACAACTGGCGATTCATTATACTGGATGGAAATGATCTAAGCTATCAAGGTGCCATCACTCCCGAGAAAATAGCGCAGACCGACTCCCTATTTACCCTACTTTCCACATCTGACCTTCCCAACCTACAAACCTGGAACGGCGGTCTAAGCCATGAACAATTGCAATGGGTGGAAAGTGAACTAAAACTGGCTACTGAGAATAACGAAAATGTGGGGTTCTATTGTCATTTCCCAGTAATGGGCGAGGATAAGGTCCACCGTATATGGAACAGCACCCAGCTCATCTCCCTGATCGACAACTACCCCAACGTGAAGTTCTATTTCAACGGACATAACCACAATGGAGATTATATGGAAAGAAAAGGAGTGCATTACCTCACCTTTAAAGGCATGGTAGAAACCGATAGCACTTCCGCCTTTTCCACCGTAGAATTCAAAAAAGATTCCATTTTGGTCCATGGCCATGGCCGGGAACCCTCTAGGGGACTGAAAATTAAGTAGTTTTCAGCCAGAAGCCATTAGCCATCCCGATAGTTATCGGGAGGCAATAGGCACTAGTAGCTTGTTATTGCACAGTTTTCAGTTCACTAATAAAAATTTAAAAAAATATCAAAGGCGGCGCAGCCAAAATCCTTATTCGCAGCATAGAGGCCGAAAGCTCTGAGATCAGGAGTCCCCTGAGGGACGACGCAGAGTTTCGCCCTGGGTTTTTCGACCTCGGTGTCGAAAAAATGCCTTGAAGAAGGCGCCTTTTCTTTTGTTTCGTTTTCTTTGGGCGAGCAAAGAAAATGAAAATAGCCCGTCACTTCGAGTGATCCGACGCAGGAGGATTGTATCGAGAAGTGGACGGCGTGTTAAAAACCTGTTCTCGATACTAAATGGCTATCGCCATTTCACTCGAACTGACGGTAGAACTAAAACCGTCATTGCGAGCTTGCCCGGCCGTCAGACGGGCGCAGCGCGGCAATCTGCCTATTACAATGAACAGTTAACAATTAGCAATAAACAATTTCAATGTTCAAAGTCCTTACGGAGATTGAGCGTAGTCGAAATCCAAGTAGCCGGGAGAAAATAATCAGTGGCTCAAACGATTTAAAGTTAAAAGTTTAATGTTTAATGTTCAAGGTTGAAGGTCGAAAGCCCGTCACTTCGAGTGATCCGACGTAGGAGGATTGTATCGAGAAGTGGACGGCGTGTTAAAAACCTGTTCTCGATACTAAATGGCTATCGCCATTTCACTCGAACTGACGAAAGACATAAAACCGTCATTGCGAGCCTGTTTATAGGAAGACATGCGCATCCCGTAGCTATTAGAAGTGCCTTCTTGTTGGGTTCAACAGCTAACGGCACCCCTCTTGGAACGAAGAGGGGAATGAATTTTACGCCAGTTGGCGTGAAAGAAAGGGGAGATTGAAATCCCGAATCTTAAACCCATACGCCATCAATTATCCCATTCCAAAGACCTGAGCTTTCAATCCCTTCCGTCTCTTCAACAGCTAGCGGAGTATCCACCTTCCTTATGCTTCGACTCCGCTCAGCATAGGCCAAAGGGAAGGAGATTTTTTTATCTCGGAATTGCGAATCTCACCAAGAGTCCTCCCCCTAACCCTCCCAAGGAGGTGGGAATAATTCTAGACCAAAAATATATTTGACATATCCTAACAAATCCCCTCCCCTTGGGGGAGGGATAGGGAGGGGTCCCTTGGGAAGAGCCTGCCCCGCCTTTTGGCGGGGGTTAGGGCGGGGTCTTTTAAAAAACAAAACCCCCTTCAATTGCTTGAAGGGGGTTTCTAATATATGAATAAAGGATCTTATTTCACTTCCTCGAAATCTACATCTTCTACGTTATCGGCTTCTTTGGCCTCTCCGTTAGCTGATGCTGTATCCTCTCCACCTGCTGGTGCACCTTGTTGTGCATCTGCCTGGGCTTTGTACATTTCTTCAGAAGCTACTTTCCAAGCCTCGTTGATCTTGTCCAAAGCAGGAGTAATCAAAGCTAAATCCTTAGCTTCATGGGCCTTTTTAAGTTCTGCCAAGGCATCCTCGATAGGCTTCTTCTTATCATCGGACAATTTCTCGCCAAATTCTGTCAATTGCTTCTCGGTCTGGAAGATCATTCCATCGGCCTCGTTCAATTTATCGACAGTTTCCTTAGCTATTTTATCCGCTTCTGCATTTGCTTCCGCTTCCGCTTTCATCTTTTTGATCTCTTCCTCCGTTAATCCTGAAGAAGCTTCAATTCTAATGTCCTGCGTTTTGTTGGTAGCCTTATCGGTAGCCGACACTTTTATAATACCATTGGCATCAATATCAAAGGTAACTTCGATCTGTGGCGTTCCTCTTTGTGAAGGTGGAATACCATCCAAATGGAAACGTCCTATAGTTTTGTTATCCTTTGCCATTGGGCGTTCTCCCTGCAATACATGGATCTCAACAGATGGCTGATTGTCCGCTGCTGTAGAGAATACCTGCGATTTTTTGGTAGGGATAGTCGTGTTGGATTCTATCAATTTGGTCATTACACTACCCATAGTTTCAATACCTAGGGACAAAGGCGTAACATCCAATAAAAGAACATCTTTTACATCTCCTGTCAATACCCCACCTTGTATAGCGGCACCTACTGCAACTACCTCATCAGGGTTAACTCCTTTGGAAGGTTTCTTTCCGAAGAATTTCTCAACGGCATCCTGTACCGCAGGAATCCTGGTAGAACCACCAACCAATATAATCTCGTCAATATCACTCTTGCTTAATCCAGCCGCTTTTAATGCAGTGGCACAAGGCTCAATAGTACGTTTTACCAAATCATCGATCAATTGCTCAAATTTAGCTTTGGACAAAGAACGTACCAAATGCTTAGGTCCTGAAGCCGTAGCGGTAACGTATGGAAGGTTAATTTCGGTCTGTGCTGAAGATGACAACTCAATTTTTGCTTTTTCAGCAGCCTCTCTCAAACGTTGCAATGCCATAGCATCTTTACGTAGGTCTATACCTTCTTCTTTGTTGAACTCATCGGCCAACCAATCAATAATCTTTTGATCAACATCATCACCACCCAAGTGGGTATCCCCATCTGTGGACAATACTTCAAAAACACCGTCTCCCAATTCCAAGATAGAAACATCATGTGTTCCTCCACCAAAATCGAAAACCACTATTTTCTGATCCGTATCCTTTTTGTCCATCCCGTAGGCCAAAGAGGCTGCGGTAGGTTCGTTTATAATTCTTTCTACAGTAAGTCCGGCTATTTCACCAGCCTCTTTTGTAGCCTGTCTTTGTGCATCGTTAAAATAAGCAGGAACGGTAATTACCGCTCTTGTAACCGTCTGTCCTAAATAATCCTCGGCCGTTTTCTTCATTTTTTGAAGGATCATTGCCGAAAGTTCCTGTGGAGAATACAAACGCCCATCTATATCTACTCTAGGAGTATCGTTATCTCCTTTTACTACCTTATAAGGTACCCTACCAGCTTCTTTGCTAGATTCGGAGAATTTATTTCCCATAAAACGTTTTATGGAATAAATGGTTTTTGTTGGATTTGTAACTGCCTGTCTTTTGGCAGGATCTCCAACTTTGATCTCACCACCCTCTACAAAGGCAATGACAGATGGAGTAGTTCTTTTACCTTCTGCATTCGGGATTACAACAGCTTCGTTACCCTCCATTACGGAAACACAAGAGTTTGTTGTTCCTAAATCTATTCCAATAATTTTACTCATGTTTATATATTTACTGTTTTGAAAATTCTTTTTAGTACTCGCGTCTATTAAGACAATGATTGTGCCATGACAAAAAATATGACAAGCTGTCAGAAACAATACCGCAATTGACCAAATATTGCAGGCTTATGTCCTTTTTTGGGCATTCCCCCTTGGCCAAAAATATGCCAAGCGGTCGTGCTTTCCATTGCTAGTCCCAATAGTGTCCTTTTCAATGTCCCCTCTTGGGAGCTATTCATTGCAATCACTAATGCATTTTTTAGTTGAAAGTTCAAAGTTATAAAGTTCAAGGTTGCGATTGAGTAGTGAGAACCTTGCCAGAAGGCATTAGCCATCCCGATAGTTATCGGGAGGCAATAGCTTGTTTGTTCAATATTATTAACCGTCCGTCATTGCGAGCTAGCCTACCGATAGGGAGGCGCAGCGTGGCAATCTGCCTATTACAATGAACAGTGAACAATTAGCAATAAACAATTTTAATGTCCAATGTTTAAAAGTTCAAAGTTGAAAGTCGTCACTTTGAGTGATCCGACGAAGGAGGATTGTATCGAGAAGTAGATGGTGTGCACTTATCCTGTTCTCGATACTAAATGGCTATCGCCATTTCACTCGAACTGACGAAAGACATAAAACCGTCATTGCGAGAGAAGCGTAGCAATCTGCCTATTACAATGAACAGTTAACAATTAGCAATAAACAATGTAAATGTCTAATGTTTAAAAGTTCAAAGTTGAAGGTCGTCACTTCGAGTGGTTTTGCATAACGTAGTGGAGCAAAATTGTATCGAGAAGTAGACGGCGTGCACTTATCCAGTTCTCGATACTAAATGCCTATTGGCATTTCACTCGAACTGACGATAGAGGCTAGAATCTAGACTCATGTCATCACCTGTGTCCGTTCGAGTGCAGTCCAGAACTCCTTTTTAAACGCAAGACATGACGGCTCCCCTCTTGGAACGAAGAGGGGAATGAATTTTGCGCCAGTTGGCGTAAAAGAAAGGGGAGTTTGAAAACTCCGAACTATTTTACCTCTACCCTGTATTTGGCAACCTGCCCAAGACCTGGGCTTTCAATCCCTTCCGTCTCCTCCGCAGCTAGCGGAGGATCCACCTTGTCCTCCAGCCGAAAACGCGGAACAGGCTTATCCAAGGGAAGGAGCCTTTTTTGTTCTAATATTTTAAATAAACCATAGCTATTCCTTCCCCTTGGGGGAGAGCCTGCCCCGCCTTTTGGCGGGGGTTAGGGTGGGGTCTATTCCAAAAATACCTTTTTCAACAATAACTTATTATCTCATTTTCAAATTTCCACATTAACTCATTTCCAAATTAACCTTTTTCCCTTCGTCACTTCGAGTGATTTTATGGAGTGAAACGAAATAAAATTGTATCGAGAAGGTACTCCAGTGAACAATAATCAGTAATCAGTTATTCGAACCTTGAACTTTAAACCTTGACCCCTTCTTCCTTGCAAACTCCTTAATAACAATCAGATACCAAGTTCCCTACCAACTCCACTGAATCCCCACCACAATTCCCAATGGATAATCCTATCTTTACGGTATAAAATTAACCTCATTGATCCATGGAGTGCATTAGTGTTTTCGATATGCTTAAAATCGGTGTTGGGCCATCAAGCTCACATACCTTGGGACCGTGGCGTGCCGCAGAACGTTTTATTGGTGAACTTCTGGAAAAAAAGGTGTTCCATTCCGTTACCCATATCCAAATTGAAGTATATGGTTCCCTCGCCTTGACCGGCAAGGGGCATGCCACCGATCTGGCCATCATGCTGGGACTCACCGGGGCCGACCCTGTCACCATTCCCATTAAAAATATTGACGGAATCATCAAAAGCATTCAGGATAGTAAAAAGCTGCTTTTGAACAATACGTTAGAAATTTCCTTTGACCCCAAATTGGACATTGTATTCCAAAGGCAATTTCTACCTTTTCATGCCAATGGCATTACTTTTACGGCTACCCTATCCAACAGCAAAATAATAAAGGAAACCTATTATTCCATTGGTGGTGGCTTTGTCGTTAAGGAAGAACTAAAAAGGTCCAAAAAGAAACTGGAAGTTTTCAAAGCCTTCCCCTATCCCATAGAGAAAGGAGTAGACCTATTGGCGGCCTGCAAAAAAGAAAATAAATCCATTTCCCAATTGGTGTTGGTAAATGAACGTTCCCTGCGATCGGATGCTGAAATAGATAAAGGACTACACCACATTTGGGATACCATGCTGGAGTGCATGTACATTGGCTGCCATACAGAAGGAAACCTTCCAGGCGGACTAAATGTACGACGAAGGGCCTACGATACCCACATAAAATTAAAAGGGGACCTCCCCTATTCCACACCAGAGGAATGGCTGCTTACCATTAGAAATACCGAAGTTAAATTTAGGGCCATCCTTAAATGGGTAAGCTGTTTTGCCTTAAGTGTCAATGAGGTGAACGCCTCCTTGGGCAGAGTGGTCACCGCTCCTACCAATGGCAGTGCCGGGGTAATCCCTGCAGTCCTTATGTACTATATGGTTATTGAAAACCACGAGGCTACTTTTGAGCACATAAAGCAGTTCCTCCTGGTAGCGGGAGAAATAGGCAGCATTTTTAAAAAGGGCGCTACTATCTCTGCGGCCATGGGTGGTTGTCAGGCCGAAATAGGCGTTTCTTCTGCCATGGCGGCTGCAGCCCTGACAGAACTGATGGGCGGTACTCCGGAGCAAGTACTTATGGCTGCCGAAATTGCCATGGAGCATCACTTGGGCCTTACCTGTGACCCTATAGGTGGATTGGTACAAATACCTTGTATAGAACGCAATTGCATGGGTGCCATAAAAGCCATCAATGCTGCAGAATTGGCATTGGATTCCGACCCCGCCAATGCAAAAATTCCGTTAGACAAGGTGGTAAACACCATGTGGGAAACCGCTAAGGATATGAGCACCAAATACAAGGAAACTTCCGAAGGCGGACTCGCCGTAGGGGTATACCTTAGTGATTGTTAGTCAGCAGGTTTTATCAATTAACAATGATAATGTTCAAGGTCCTCGCGGAGATTGAGCGTAGTCGAAATCGAAGTAGCTGGTGGGCAGTTTGCATTAAACAGTGGTCAGTTGACAGCCCCCGTCACTTCGAGTGATTTTATAGAGTGAAACGAAATAAAATTGTATCGAGAAGCACTCTGTTCTCGATACAAAATGCCTACCGGCATTCCACTCGAACTGACGAAAGATCTAAAACCATCGTTGCGAGCCTGTATATAGGAAGACATTCGCATCACGCACCAATTAGGTGAGAATTCTTGTTGGGTTCAACAGCTAACGGCTCCCCTCTTGGAACGAAGAGGGGAATGAATTACCCCGCATTTGGGCGGGGAAAGAAAGGGGAGATGGAAATCCCGAATCATTGTACCTCTACCCTATGTATTTCCTCAATCCCAAGGCCTTGGTTTTCAAAACCCTCCGTCTTCGCTTATGGCGAAGACACCTCCCTTCGTCACAAGGGAGGAGCTTTCCCTGTTCCGTCATTGCGAGCGCAGCGCGGCAATCTGTTTGTTACAGTAAACCGTAAACAGTAATCTATTAGCAATAATCAATATTATAGATCCAAGGGCGAAGGTCGAATGCCCGTCACTTCGAGTGATTTTATAGAGTGAAACGTAACAAAATTGATTTGAGAAGCACTCTGTTCTCGATACAAAATGGCTATCGCCATTTCACTCGAACTGACGAAAGGTCTAAAACCGTCATTGCGAGCCTGCCAAGCCGCCAGGCTGGCGCAGCGCGGCAATCTGCATGTTCCTATCTAGAGATTGCTTCGTCGTTATCACTCCTCGCAATGACGGAACTTATCAGAACGTAACCAATTCCCCTCTTGGGAGAGCCTGTCCCGGGCATTCCGCGGGAGGTTAGGGGTGGGTTTTTGACAAGAGCCTACTGTGTGTTTCATCCATTACAATATCCATTAACCCATTCCAAAGACCTACGTTTTCAATCCCTTTCGTCTTCCCGCTTGAAAAAGCGGGAAGCCACCTTCCCTTAACCAAGGGAAGGAGCCGAAAGTTTTAACTTAAAGTAACTTTTGAACAATACCCAATTAGCAATGCTTTATGCCCATTTCCACATTGCTACATTAATCCATTTTCACATTAACTCATTAGTACATTTTTACATTCACCCATTATCAAATTAACCTCTTCTGGCTTTAATCTCCTGACGTAAAGTGTCACGCCTGTCCGTTCGAGCGCAGTCGAGAACTATATCCTGTTCAAAATTCCAAATCCTGTCCCCATCACTTCGAGTGATCCGACGAAGGAGGATCGTATCGAGAAGGGATTACAATAGTCAGACACATCCAAAATTTCAATTATTCTAACACTTTATTTCAAAAATGAGGTAGAAATTCAGAATTAAGATAATATATGATGTAAATCATGTAAAATATAGGAAGTTCCCTACCCGCAAATAGGGTTTATTTGTAGAGGGCTGTTGTACCTTGTTTATTGCATACCAATTAATACTAATCATTACACATCACGCATTTAATGCGACCATAATAATTAATTACATGAGAAAAAGCTTTCGCAATTCAATATGGGCCCTACTCTTGGTCACCATATCTTGTTCAGAATCCCCTAAAGGAGAAACAAATACAGCATCGCTACCCGTTTATAAGGATGTACCCTACCTACAAGATTATAGCATAAAATATAACAATCAAGAAGAAGATATTATCTTGTCACAGGCATTTATGGACCGTAATGAAGTTATCCAAGTGGCTTCATCGGAAGGCTTATTGCGCACCCACGACGGACAGTTCTTATATCCCGGAGTCCTAATTCAGGATAAGACCTACCGCCCGTTAACCGATAAGAATATTTCGGCAATGACCATATATAAAGATCAGTTTGTGTATCTAGATGATAAAGCGGTACTCAGTAACGCTTGGGCAGGTAGTCTTTACCTGAAACACGAATTACCGAAGGCCAATATAATTGCAGCAGGCAGCGATTTCGAATTTTTGATCAGTGAAGGCCAAAAACTTCAATATGTTTCCAAAAACAAGAAGAGTTGGACGGGAGCCCTTGACAAGGACAAGGTGATCGCTATTAAATTCAACCCTAAAAACAATACCTTCTGGATATTGGGAGACAAATCCATTGCTTCCTTCAACCCAAAAGATCAAAGCTTGAAAACGGTTTTCCAAAACGGTAATTTCACCTCCTTTGCCCTATTGCAAAACAAGTTGATACTTACCACTTTGGATGGATATTTGGAAGTAGATGCCACAACAGGAAAGCAAATTGGAGAAAAGAAAATCAAATTGCCGTGGACAGAAATTACTTATGTTGAAGAAATTGAGGGCCACCTCTGGTTTGGATCAACCAAAGGGGCATTTATGCTCAAAGAAGACGGTAAATTCAATTATTATTATGGCAAACGCTGGCTGCCAGGTAATAAGGTGAAACACATATCCAAAGGCACCGATGGTTCTATCCTAGTGTTGACCGATGCCGGACTGGGACAAATAGTAAATAAGGAAATGACCCTGTTCGACAAGGCACAATACTATGAAAAACAGGTACGTAACAGACATATTCGACTTGGGTTCAATGCAACTTTGGTAGGCATGGAAGATGGAAATTTTGATTCAGGGCGACTTTCCGATTCCGACAACGACGGACTTTGGACTACCATGTACCTAGCTGGTGAAGTTTTTCGTTATGAGGTGACCAAATCCGAAGATGCTCTACAGAACTGTAGGGAGGCTATGGATGCTATGGAAAGGTTGTTCAGCATTAATAATGTACCAGGCTTTCCATCTAGATCTTTTGAAAGAAGTGGTTATAAAGAGCGCTTGCATGATCCAGAAAGATGGCAACCTGCCAATGATCCTGAATGGGATTGGAAATCTACCACTAGTAGCGATGAGGCCATTGGGCATATTTTTGCCTATGGCGCTATGGCAGAACTCATGGACAACGATCTTAAAGATCGCGCCATTGTACTTATAGACACTCTAATGAGCCATATTGTAAGAAACGATCTGTATATGGTAGATTTTGATGGCAAACCCACCACCTGGGGCCGATGGAATCCAGAATATGTAAATGAACGTCCAAAAATGGTAGGTGATAGAAAAATTAATGCCTCCAATATTATAGCAATGTTGCAAACGGCCTATCATTTTACAGGCAAGGAAAAATACAAGGAAAAAGCCTTTGATCTAATGGATAATCACGGTTATTTAGATAACCTAATGTGGCCCATGAAGGATGTGGCCAAAGCGCCGGATGATTCCGATGATTGGAGTAAGATGTTATCCGAATCTTGGAACCATTCCGATGATGAAATGTACTTTGTAGGATACTGGGGCCTTTATAAATATGCCTTTAACGACACCCTAAAAACAAAATTTAAAGACGCTATCATTGATCACTGGGAAATTGAACGACCAGAAAAAGAAGGCGCTTGGAATATTATAACCGCTCTCACCGGAACACAGGAATTCGACTTGGAAGAGGCGGCCTGGTACCTTAGGGAACACCCCATGGATATGGTATCCTGGAACATTATGAACAGCCATAGAAAAGATATCACCTTCTTGGAACCCAATTTTAGGGAACAGACCCTTAGCGAAGTGTTACCCCCGGACGAAAGACCGGTACAAAGACACAACGCCAATATGTTTAGATTGGACAGAGAATACGCCAAAGATGGTTCTGAAGAATTTTCTGCTGGCGATATCTGGCTATTGCCATATTGGATGGGAAGATATTTAGGGGTTATTAGTGAACCTATGCCCTCTAAGTAATAACGAGCGCTAAACTGTTTTAATAATTAATTTAATACTGAACAATATTTGCACGTGAAATACGGTATCCTCGGCATACTTGTCCTATGTATTTGGAGTTGTGGTAAGAACAGCGAAATTGCCATTGCTACAAATTCCAATTCCTATGGTCTACCCATTTACTTGGACACGCCATATGTTCAGGAATATGCCGTTAAATATAATCTGTCCGAAAATCAAAAGGCCTATGCGTTAAAGGATATAATATCCAACCGCAATGGAAATATTCAAATTCTTTCCAACAAAGGCCTTTTGGTACCTGAAAACGGACAAATGTTTTATTCCGGAACACTTACTCCCGATATTTCCTACGGTCCCATGACGCCTAAGAATATTGCAGCCTTCACTAAATACAGGGAACACATAGTGTATTTGGACGATTCCTATGTATTTAGCAACGCATGGGCCGGAAAGCTTCAGATAGCACATGGTCTGGAGAATGCCAAGCTCCTGGCAGGTGGTGACGATTTTCATTTCTTGGTCTATAATGGAAAACGACTCTCCTATCTAAACCAGGATGGGGTAGAATTGGAATTGGCAGCCCATCAAGGTATTTCTCAGATTATTTATCAAGAAGCCGAAAAGCGATTTTTATTGATTTCCCCAGAAAAAATAACCGCATTTATTCCTGGTAAGCCATTACAAGATATCTATGTGGGTTCAGGTATCAATTGTGCTACCTTGATCGATAATGGCAACAAAATAGTGATTGGCACCTCCAAAGGGTACTTTTTTTTAGGCGAGGACAAACTTGTTGATAAGCTACCCTGGCCTAATATAACCACTATGGAGGAAATTGATGGATCTCTTTGGTTTGGGACAACATGGGGAGCCTTTAAGTTACTGGAAGATGGTAATTATGGGTACTATTCCGGGGAACGTTGGTTGCCGGGTAATGAAGTAATACGTATTACAAAAGGTCCTGAGGATACGATCTTGATCCTCACCGATAAAGGGGTGGGAAGTATTGAATCTAGCCTAATGACCCTCCAGGACAAGGCCATGTTCTACGAAAAGCAAGTCCGTGAAAAAAATATCAGATACGGCTTCAACTGTAGCTTAAGTAGGCTACCAAATGGGTACGCCTCCGCTGTAATGAAAGATCAGCCCAGTGACAACCTCTGGACGGCCATGTATCTGGTAAGTCAGTTATACCGGTATAAAGTAACGGGTTCGGAAGAAGCCAAACAAAATGCCTTTGAGTCATTTGAAGCCCTTGAAAGATTGCACCAAATAACAACGATAAAGGGCCTGTTTGCTAGAAGTTTTGAACGGGACTATAAAGTAACGGATGAAAAAAAAGAGGGTTGGCAAAAAAAGGAACTGCTTTCGGGTAGTCCTGCCAAACTTTGGCTCCCAGGCAACGACCATTCCAATTGGACCTGGAGGTCAACAGCAAGCAGTGATCAGACCGTGGGCCAAATTTTTGCGCTTACTGCCATCTTGGAATTAGTGGAAGATCAGGATTGGAGAGACCGTGCCTTGGAATGCTTGGACAATTTAATGGGCTATATTGTAGATAACGACTTCTATATTATTGATGTAGACGGCGAACCCACCCTCTGGGGGAAATGGAACCCATCCTATGTAAATGGCTTTCCCTCCAATGTTGGCGATCGTAGGCTGTACTCATCGAACATAATAGCTTTTCTGCAAACAGCCTATAAATTTACGGGGAAAGAAAAATATAAAACCAGTGCCTATCAATTAATGGAAGAACATGGTTATCTCAACAACCTGATGCATCCCATAAGCCAAATTGGTCCATCCGATGATGATGAGCTTAGTAAAAACTTGTCACATGAATGGAACCATTCCGATGACGAAATGTATTTCTTGGCCTATTTTGGACTATATCCCTACGCCTTCACCCCAGAATTGCAAAAGGATTACAAGAAGAGTATACAGGACCATTGGCAAGTGGAGCGACCTGAAAAAAATGCGCTGTGGAATTTCATATATGCTGCTACCGGTGCAGAAGAATTTGATTTGGACAATTCCATCTGGTTTTTGAAAACGTATCCTATGGATTTAAGAAATTGGAAAATGCAGAATACCCATCGGAAGGACATTACATTGCTTCCCGATAATTTTAGGTTACAAACTACAAAGGAACTGTTACCGATGACCGAAACACCTTTGTACCGTCATAATGGAAATATTTTTGATCTAGATCGTGACGGTGATGGAAAACAACTGATCAGTGCCGGAGATACCTGGTTATTACCGTACTGGATGGGCAGGTATTTAGGGGTTATTAGTGCACCTCAAAAACAGGACTAATAAATAGAATTTAATATATTAACAACCCAAGCAAGTGGTATGGACACGACAAAAATGCATTTAAAATTTAAATTTGAAAATAGACCAATTCTTCTATTATTCGTAACACCATTACTATTTAGTGCTTGTGGACAAGACAATTATAAAATGGAAAAACAAATAACCAATAATCTATCCTACAACCATGATCTGGACAGTAATGATAATTTTTCTCCGGATGATGAATGGTTGGTCTATGATACCAGAACTACTGAAGGTGGCATTGGCGCCAACGGTAAAATAGAAAAGATACATCTTAAAACCGGTAAAAAATTGGTTTTATATCAATTGGAACAAAACCAGGCCTTTGGCCCAGGTGTTGGCGCCGTAAGTTATAGCCATTCCAATAATGAAGTGGTCTTTATACATGGCCTATTAAACTGTTCTCCCGAGCAACCTTACGAACAATGGCGAAGATCCGGGGTAATTATACAAGATGACAAACCAGGAGAGCCAATTTTTATGGATGCCAGGGATATCTCGTTTCCGTTTACCGTAGGAGCACTTCGAGGAGGAACGCACCGACATGAATTTAGCGGTGACGGGCAATGGATAGGTTATACCTATAATGATGCCATTATGAAAAAACTCGAGGATTCTACGGGCGTAACACATAATCTACGAACCATAGGGGTATCCAAAAAGCATCATCAAGTAATTGTTCCAGAATCCAAGGACGGTGAGAATTTTACCGGTGAGTGGTTCAGCGCCCTAGTGGTAAGAGTAGTTCCTGATCCATCGCCAGGTTCGGATGAAATTAGCAAAGCGGCCGGAGATAGTTGGGTGGGACATTACGGTTACCTAAAATCGGATGGTGCAACCCAAAGGGCAAGGGCCTTTATTGGGACAACCACCAACAAAAAAGGGGAGCAGATAGATGAGGTATATATCGTGGATATTCCAGAAGATATTACCATTCCAGGAGATGGTCCGCTTGAAGGAACAGAAACTACCATGCCCGCTCCCCCTATTGGAACGCAACAACGCAGACTAACATTCACATCCAATAATAAATATCCGGGCTGTGAAGGTATTGTCCGTTCTTCTTATGGAGGAAGCATGCTCGCCTATTTGGCCCAAGATGACCAGAACGTTAAACAGGTATTCACCATCTCACCTTGGGGAGGGGAACCCGTACAACGCACTTTTCATGATTCGGATGTTCAAGGTGGAGTGCGTTGGCATCCCAAAGGACATAGCCTGGTCTATATTTGGCAGAATTCCCTGGTAGGCTTAAAAATGGACACCGGAAAAAGTATAGTCTTAACCAAGCCCAACCAAAATCCTCCTAAAAACCCAGTTTGGTCGCATGATGGGCGTAAAATTGCCTATAACCGTATGGTTTCAGACAAGGAGCAAACATCGACAATGCAGATTTTTGTCATCGAACTTTAAGCAGACCAATATGAAATCAATTTCATTACTCCTAACTTTTATTATTTTTTCCCTTGGCTCTTATGCCCAGGAAACCAAATTTCATCAGGACATTGCTGTTATCCATGGAAATACGGAAGGACTTCCCCAAGGAAACATCCACGACATATCCATATCCAATAATACGCCAATAGCAACAACCTCCAACGGGCAATATGAATGGAAAAATTCGAAATGGTCCTCTAATAACAGGCCAGCCATAACCATTCCCGCGCCTCGTTTTAAAGGTCTTCCTGAAAATTCCGGTAAGGTCTTGAGCTGGACAACTTATGATGATACCACCTACGTAGGATGCGAAAACGGACTTTATGTAAAAACCGGAAAAAATAAATGGAAACTGGAACTCCCCTCGGACGAAAATTACAGCTGGGCCTTAAAAGAGGTTGCCGCTTTAACGGTAGACTCCAATAACCAATTGTGGTTCGGTTCCAAGGAAGGTGTTGGTCGTTTAAACAAGGGGAGCTGGAAACTGTTTACAGGTAAGGAAGGAGTACCCTACAATCATTTCACATCTGCAGCTTCGGGCCCAAAAGGACAAGTCTGGTTTGGTACTGAGAATGGGGCCTTTAGGGTTGAAGATGATAAATTCTTTTATCGATCCAACCGCAGATGGTTACCGGATAACCATGTAAATGATATTGCCGTTGATTTGGAAGGAACGGCTTGGATAGCGACCACAAACGGTCTTGCCCAAATTATTTCCAAGGAAATGACCTATGCCGAAAAAGCCACCCATTTTACAAATCAGGTAGAGGAAAGACACAACAGGATGGGTTTTATTTGTCAAAGCCATCTTTCCGAACAGTTCAATATCAACACCAGCGAATTGGCTATCTCGGACAATGACGGTCAGTATACGGCCATGTACGGGGCAGCACAAGCATTTAGGTACGCACTTACCAAAGACCCCGAGGCCAGGGAACTGGCCAATAGAAGTTTTTACGCCCTAAAATGGCTGGTAGACATCACTTACGAGCCCGGATTTCCAGCAAGGGTAATCATCCCTGTAGATTGGCACGAACCTGTAAATGAGCAATACAGTAAGGAGTACAATCGCCGAAATCAGGCAAACGATCCCTTTTGGAAAGATATTTTTCCCCGTTTCCCACTCAGTGAAGACGGAAAATATAGATGGAAATGCGATACCAGCTCGGATGAGCTGGCCGGACATTATTTTTATTATGGGATTTATTATGATCTGGTAGCCGAGACCAAGGAAGAAAAAGATGCCGTTAAACAAGTGGTTGCCGATGTTACCGACCACCTTATTCGCCACGGTTTTAAACTGGTGGATTATGATGGAAAACCAACCCGTTGGGGAAGTTTTGATCCTGATTATTTCAATTCCATTTGGGGCTGGGACCAACGCGGTTTAAATGCCATGATGATGCTTTCCTTTTTAAATGTTGCATCACATGTTACCGGAGACCCCAAATATGAAGAAGTGGCCGAACAGCTGCGGGAAGAGGAAAATTACGATATCTACGCCATGCATGCCAAAGAATTTTTTCCACCGGAAAATGCGGTTCCATGGGATAACAACCTTGGATTAATGAGTCTTTATGGCCTAATAAATTATGAACAGCATCCGGAAAGGCAAATTATGTACCGCATTGCCCTAGAGAATGCTTGGCTGCATATAAGCAAGCAGAAAAATGCCTTTTGGGACGGACTCTACGGTGCCATGACAGGCTTTTTCACCAAAAAAGTGGACGAAGGCTTTTTTAAGCCCGAGGAGCTATTTGTTGAAAATCCCTTATTTGCAAAGGCTTCCATAAACAGGTACTATAAGAGTAGTTTGGATACCCAATACATGACGGAAACTTTACAACGAATTCCCTTAGATCTCATTGGCTATGATATGGACAATACACACCGCCTTGATATTTTGCTGGACCCAACACCGGGCCAGTCAAAAGGTATGGGCTGGGGCAATGATACCTATGCCTTACCAATAGACGAAAGAGGTCACGTAAGATTGGACCGTGATGCCACCGTTCTCCACGACAACGAAGGTAATGGATATGCTGAGCACGAAGGTACATTTTACCTACTGCCCTATTATTTAGCTAAATACCACAAGCTGCTTAAACCATAGACTATGTTGAATAGACAGGACTTAATTACTTATATGATCTAACCAATGCGTAAATATGCCGCCATAGCCCTGTTCTTTATTCTATTAAGCTTTAGCGGGGGCTATGCACAACAGGTACTGCCCAATCCAAAAAATGGCAATACCTATGTAATAGCCCATAGAGGTGAACATAACGGGATTCCGGAAAATTCCCTGGCGGCCTATCAAAAAGCGATCGATTTGGGTTGCGATTTCGTAGAAATTGATGTCAGGACCACCAAGGATGGTGAATTTGTAAGTGTCCATAATGCTACCATAGATGCCTACGTTATAGGAACATCGGGAAAGGTAAGCGACTTTACCTTGTCCCAATTACGCACTCTAGATATTGGAATAAAATTAGATGAAAAGTGGAGCAATACCAAGATTCCAACCTTTGAGGAAATCCTATTGCTTTGCAAGGGGAAGATTGGCATATACTTGGATCTAAAGGAAGCCGCCCCTCAGGCTTTGATCTCCATGATAAAAAAATATGGCATGCAAGAGGCCATAGTTTGGTATATCTCTGCTAAGGACCACCAAACATTAATGGAAATTAAAACATATTGTCCAGAATGCCCCATAATGCCGGATCCAGGTAAAAAGAGAAATATTAAAAGGGTCATTAGTGCTTATGAACCAAAGATTATGGCCTCCGATATAGACCATATCTCAAAATCCTTTGTGAAACAACTACATAAAAATAAGGTTAAGGTATTTGTAGATGACAATGAGGATGACCCCAAGAAATGGCATCACGAATGGCAACAACTACTCAAGCTTGGCGTGGACGGTATTCAAACCGATCAACCCGAAGCTTTAATTGAATTCCTTTCCTCCCAGGAAAATCGCTAATTATTTTTTCAAAGATTTCCTAAAAATATGACCTTGGCCAAGTCAATTACCTCAGGGCAAACCTGTCGGCCGACAATGGCAGGCTACCCCCTTCCCAAGGAGGGGAATCGTTTTAGATTAAACAATATTAGCAACTAACTAGTTCCCTCCCCTTGGGGGAGGGTTAGGGAGGGGTCCCTTGAGGAAGGCCTGCCCCGCATTTTGGCGGGGGTTAGGGGGGTGTTTTATTCCTATGAACTCCAATCTTCCCCCTAGGCTCGGGCTTGCAATCCCTTCTGTCTCCTCCGCTTACCAGCGAAGAATCCACCTTCCCTTAACCAAGGGAAGGAGCTTTTTTATTATCGTTCATTCTGAATTCTTATTCAAGTCCTCCCCCGGACCCCTCTTTTCAACATCACCATAGATTATATTTATAATACAAATCTAAAGGCCGACAAAGGCAGGACCAGGAGGCATCGGATGGAAACTACTGATAACATTTCAACCCCCGCCCGAAAGGCACTGGCAAGCGTAGGAGCAATCAAATCTCACTTAGTGAGTAAAAATAGATTTACCTGACCCAAAACCAATAATCGGAATTAATCACAGCCTTCCTTTCTTCTGGTATCGATCAAATAAATGATTTTCCAAACACCCTCTCGGTTGAAGATTTGAAAGGAATTAACGCCACAATGACTAAAGGTATCGTTCACCCAAAACTCATAGTAAGTCCAGGCGTTCGCCATAGGGCCATCAATTTGGATATTATAGGATTTAATTCTTTCTTCAAATTTTGTGGTGGCCGGAATGGACACAATCGATTTCAGAAATTGACTAAAATTTTCGATCCTAACTTCCTCTAAACCATTTCCATTTCTTCCTATAGTCTGCATTACAATATCCTTGGAAACCGTTTCCTTTATAGCTATTGAATCCTGTTGGTGAAACGCTTCAAAAAACGAATCAATAGTACTTCTCACCTGCTCCTCTCCCCCATTCTGAGCTTGCATCCCAAAAGTGAACATAAAAATTGAAAAGAAGGACCAAATTTTATACATGTCAAAAGAGCTTTTAGTAGTCAACTAAAAATAATCAAAAAAAACAAAACCCATAGGAACAAACCGTGCCCAGATTAAATATGAACTAGCATAACCTTATTTTCACCTATAAACATCCTATTTTGCATCCGAATTTTGCCATATCCGGCTGCCCTATCCTTATCATTCAAATCAAAAATAGCTTCCCCTGCGTACAACAGCCAATATTCTCAATTTCAAACAAAAAGTTTAAACAACTTAAATTTTTGGAACAAATCATTACTTTTATCCCACCAAAAATAAAATAAATGTCTACTGCCAAAAAAGAATACAAAAGAGTTACTGTAAAATCTCTCGTTGATATGAAAAAAAACGGTGAGAAAATATCCATGTTAACGGCTTATGATTATTCTATGGCCAAAATTGTTGACGCCGCCAACGTAGATGTAATATTAGTAGGCGATTCTGCCAGTAATGTCATGGCCGGACACGAAACCACCCTGCCCATTACTTTAGACCAAATGATTTACCATGCCTCCTCTGTAATTCGTGCGGTAAGCCGTGCCCTAGTGGTTGTGGATTTACCTTTTGGGAGTTATCAAAGTGATCCAAAAGAAGCGTTGCGTTCTGCCATCCGAATCATGAAGGAAAGTGGCGGCCATGCCGTAAAGGTTGAAGGTGGCCAGGAAATCAAGGAATCGGTCAAAAGAATTTTAAATGCCGGCATACCGGTCATGGGACATTTGGGCCTAACACCACAATCCATTTATAAATTCGGGACATATACGGTAAGGGCAAAAGAAGAAGAGGAAGCACGTAAACTGATCGATGATGCCAAACTATTGGAGAAAATGGGCTGTTTTGGTATAGTCCTTGAAAAAATTCCTGCCAAGTTGGCCAAGGAGGTTGCAGAAAGTGTCTCAATTCCTATAATAGGCATTGGGGCGGGAAATGGTGTTGACGGACAAGTTTTGGTGATTCACGACCTACTGGGAATTACCCAAGAATTTAATCCCAGGTTCTTAAGGAGGTATCTAAACCTATATGAAGAAATGGGTAGTGCCATTTCAAGATATGTCGATGATGTAAAAACAAGGGACTTCCCGAGTGACGAAGAGCAATACTAAACCATTCTTAAGATTACACTATAAAATGCAAGCCATGTTATGTATTAATTTTGGCTTTTGAACTAGAAAATTAATTCTACCTAAGTGTCCACAAAAATTATTTCTACTCCTAAAAATCTTCAGGTATTGTATGAAGACAATCACCTAATAGCCATCAACAAAAGGGCAGGCGATATTGTACAAGGGGATAAAACAGGGGACACTCCGCTAAGCGAGGTTGTAAAACAATATATTAAAACAAAACACAACAAACCAGGTAACGTTTATTTGGGGGTGGCACACCGGCTAGATAGACCAACAACAGGTATAGTAGTCTTTGCCAAAACCTCGAAGGCCTTACCCAGACTAAACAAATTGTTTGCGGAAAAGGATGCCCAAAAAACCTATTGGGCCGTGGTCAACAAAATGCCAGAAAAGGAAACGGATACCTTAATCCATTGGTTAAAGAGAAATACAAAACAAAATAAATCCTACGGTCATAAAAATGAAGTCCCCGAAAGCAAAAAAGCCATTCTAGACTATAAGGTCATCAAGAGTTTAGATCGTTATTTTTTATTGGAAATCGATCTAAAAACGGGTAGGCACCATCAGATCAGGGCACAACTGGCAGCCATAGGATGTGCTATTAAAGGTGATTTAAAATATGGTTCGGACCGAAGCAATAAAGATGGAAGTATCCACTTGCACGCAAGAAGACTTTCTTTTATACACCCTGTAAAGAAAGAAATACTTCAACTTACAGCCCCGCCACCCGAGGATAGTGTTTGGAATGCATGTATGTAATTTTCACTACATTTAACAAAAGGCATCGCCGTAATTACAACGCAAAACATAGTTTTATGGGCAAGACAACACTATTTATTTTGAGTATAATGCTTTTAGTCTCCTGTGGAAGTTACAATTCTATAGATACCTTTTACGAGGCCCATAAGAACGACAACCAGGTTACCGCCATCCGTGTGCCCCATTTTATGATATCGCTGTTAAGTAATATTTCCCCAGAAATAAATGCCCTGATAGGCAATACCAAAGATTTAAGGTATATGCAGTTTCCCTTGGCGACCCCTGCAAAGGCAGATTTCCTGAACAAACAAATGAATGGTATTACCGGAAATTCCTTCATCGAGATTTTTCGTAAAAATGATGATTTAAAACGTTCCGTAATTTCTGTAAGGGAACGTAAAAATTCGGTAAAAGAAATTTTAATATTCAACAACAATACTAAAAGCGGTTCCTTCCTTTATTTTAATGGCGATTTTGACCCTGTTAAAGTCCGCGAAATGGCAAAAAACAATCAGTTTGAAAAACTTACCGAAAGCTTGATCAAAGAGTATAATCCAAATACCCCTGCTATAAACAATTAGTGTATCTAATTATTTATACGACCGCACGCTCTCTATTACCACAGAACTTAAAATAAGTACGCCTCCCATAACCGTTGTCCAGCTAGGAATTTCTGAAAGGAAAACTATTCCGATCAATATCCCATATATAGGTTGTATACTACTTAAAATACTCACGGTAGTAATGTTAAAGTGTTTAAAGCAATTTAGGAACAAGGTATGGCCAATGGCGGTTGTAAACAAGGCCAAGGTTAATAGTGCCGGCCATTGATCGCTTATAGCTTCAACATTATATATAAAAAAAACAGGCGCCAATATAAATCCTACTATCCCGGTTTGATAGGTCATCATCAAAGATCCATTATAATGTGCCGCTCTGGACTTTAATATAATATTTCTAATGGCGTAGACCACTGCCGAAAAAACACCCAGGCCCACGGCAATAACATGGGAATTGCCAATATCAAAATCGGGTGCCAACAAATAAATACCCGCCAATACCAAAAGCCCCAAAACAAAATGTATTCTTTGGAAGGGCGTTTTTAAGATCAACGGTTCCAACAAGGCCGTTATTACAGGATAGGTGAACATGGATAACATACCTATTGCCACATTGGACAGTTGCAGGGCATAAAAATAGGTCAACCAGTGAATTCCCATAAAAAGGCCACTTAAAAAAATTATGGGTCGATCTCTTTTTGCGATATGGAACGATATTTTTTTCCATTTACAATAGAGCAATAAAAACAAAAATGCCAATCCCGCCCTACTAGCTATAGTAACCGGTACCGGTAATTGTACATATCTTCCCAGAGCTCCGGAAGTACTGATAAATAACATGGCCAGATTGATCTCCAGCAGATGGTTTATGTGAAGGCTTTTACTTTTCAAGAATAAATTTTATCGGGTAACGGACATGGCCTTTTCTTTTATAATCTGTGCTACGGGCTTATTTTGCAAATGACTTTCCAGCCAAGAGATTATGTCCAAGTATAAAAAGGCACGTTTTTCATAAGGATGGTTTTCGTATTTTTTTAAATCATCATATAACTTTTGGAATTCAATAGGCAGCTCATGTGGGAAAATATCGCCCAAGCGTCTTAAAAATTTGATCATTTCCTTTTGTACGGCATGTAGGTCGTTCATTTTCAACAAAAACTTGTAGGTGCTTTTTAATTGCACTTCCAAATGATAATCCATACCGGCCTCATAATGGGCAATAAGGCTTAAAACACGAGCAAAGCACATTAGATCTTCACGCATTTTAAGATTCTTGTTGTTAATGATTCGCTTTAAATATTGGATACAGGTTTTATTATCTCCAAAACCAAAATAGAGACAGGCAATCTTATAATACAATACCATAACGTGATGCTGGTCTATTCTGTCCTTATGCTTATTAATACCGTATTCTACAATTTTGACCAAATAAAGACCCTTTTCAAAATTACCTTCCAGAAAATGAAGATTTAATTTATTTGAATTGATATACAAAAATGCTAAGGAGGCTATATTGTCATTGTCAGGAAATTCTTTACTACCGACAATTTTTTCCAATCTCTCCAAAGTTTCCTTGAATTGGGAGCCATATTTTACATAAAATAAGGATTCCAACAAATAATTGTTGCCCTTTAAAAAAAATACAGGGTTAAGATGGATCATTTCTTTATTTTCGTAAAATAGATCTACCCATTTGCTGGAATATTTATAACAGGACAAAAAATCCTGTGTCAGAAAACTGTACCAAAGATATGCCTTGTATAGCCAAAGTTTTTCCCTAAAGCCCAAGTCTTCAATCTTATATTTTGGCAGGTGTTTTTCGAAATATTTCTGAACTCGTTTAAAATCCTCATCGCTTCTTACATAGCCAATTTTTAGCATCTGCCCATAGAGCTGGAGCGCTAAATTGGATAACTTACTGGTGATAACGTTTTGTGCCGAAAGTTGCTTGGCCTGTACTGCTAGTTCATCTGCCCTATCCGGAATACTACGGGTAATATATTGGGTCTCTATCAACTTTTCAAATTCCACAATTTCGTAGGCTACGTTTTTCTCCTCATTTTCAATAGCGGTAACCTTGGCCTTGTCCAATATTTTAAGGCTTTGCTTATAAAGTCCCTTTTGGTAAAGAATGGTAGCAAAATCCAATTGTTCCCGTATCTGCACCCTAATATTTTGGTTTACGGGGTTAAGTCTTAGACTTACCAGGATCTGTTTATACAAATGGGCCTTTAGATTGGACAACTGTGCCTTCTTGACTATCCCATTTTCCAGTATTAATCTTTCATCATATACCTTAATTTTATCCATTAAATTAAAAAGAGCAAGAAATTTGGCATCGGTATTCACCCCCAAGCGACCCACATACAATTTAAATTGTCGTTTCTCTGACTTGGATAGTGATTTGACCAGAACGAATAATGCATCTTTATGCGCATTTGTCATCGTAATAATAAAGGTTTATCTAATTGATATTCAGTTATTTAAATACTCTAAAAAGTTATTTAACGTTGTAAATGCCATTTTGCGATTTGGACTAGAAAACCTACTAGTACTATATTCGTATAGCGCACATAAAATTACGTAAATATAATGAGCAAAGAAAAGGTACATATTTTTGACACAACACTTAGGGATGGAGAGCAAGTACCCGGATGTAAATTGGATACTAGCCAAAAATTAATTATCGCCGAAAGATTGGATGTTTTAGGGGTAGATATTATAGAAGCAGGTTTTCCTGTTTCAAGTCCAGGGGATTTTAATTCTGTGCAGGAGATTTCAAAAATTGTAAAAAACGCAACGGTATGTGGGCTTACACGTGCTGTTAAAAAAGACATTGAAGTTGCGGCAGAGGCATTGAAGTATGCCAAAAGACCAAGAATACATACAGGTATCGGAACTTCGGAATCCCATATTAAATTCAAGTTCAACTCCAATAAGGATGCCATAATAGAAAGGGCTATTGATGCCGTAACTTACGCTAAATCCTTTGTTGAGGATGTAGAGTTTTACGCAGAGGATGCGGGTAGAACGGACAACGAATTTTTAGCTAGGGTTTGTGAGGCCGTTATAAAGGCCGGGGCAACCGTATTGAACATTCCTGACACTACTGGTTATTGTCTGCCTGATGAATATGGGGCAAAAATAAAATACCTTAAGGAAAACGTAACCGGTATACATAAAGCTATTTTATCCTGTCATTGTCATAATGATCTAGGATTGGCCACTGCCAACTCTATCTCCGGTGTTATCAACGGTGCCAGACAAATTGAGTGCACCATTAATGGCATAGGAGAACGGGCCGGGAACACCGCTTTAGAGGAAGTGGTAATGATCCTAAGACAACACCCTACCCTAAATTTAGACACCAATATCAATAGTAAATTGTTATATGACACTAGTCAGATGGTATCTCAAAAAATGGGAGTATATGTACAGCCCAACAAAGCTATAGTAGGAGCAAATGCTTTTGCCCATAGCTCAGGAATTCATCAGGATGGGGTAATAAAAAATAGGGAAACCTATGAAATAATAGATCCAGCAGATGTTGGAGTTAACGAGTCTTCCATTATCCTAACTGCCAGGAGTGGAAGAGCTGCATTGGCTTATAGGGCCAAAAATGTAGGTTACGAACTTACCAAGGTCCAACTTGATGTAGTTTATCAGGAATTTTTGAAATTTGCAGATAGGCAGAAAGAAATTTTTGACGAGGACATCCATGATATTGTCATTGCCAGTGGTATTAAAATAAAAAGTATAGCTTAAAATGGATATAAAGATTGCTCTTTTAGGTGGAGATGGGATTGGTCCAGAGGTCTTGGCACAGTCTGTTAAATGCTTACAGGCCGTTGAAGAAACCTTCAACCATCATTTTACCTATACCGAAGGGCTAATAGGCGCCGTTGCCATGGATAAATATGGCTCTCCTTTGCCCAAGGAGACCCTTGATCTTTGCAAGGCCTCGGATTCCATTCTTTTTGGTACCATAGGTACCCTAAAATATGATGATAACCCTAGTGCAAAAGTACGGCCCGAACAAGGGTTGCTACAACTGCGAAGGGAGTTACAACTTTTTACCAATATAAGGCCAGTAAAGGTTTTTCCGACATTGGTAAATAAATCCCCATTAAAAAAACACGTTATTTTTGGAACAGATTTCGTAATCTATCGTGAGCTTACCGGGGGAATCTACTTTGGTGAAAAAAAACTGAGTGAAGACGGTACCGTAGCATCTGATTTATGCGAGTACTCCGAAAAAGAGATAAGCCGAATTGCCCATTTGGCTTTTAAAGCTGCCAAGGGGAGACGAAAGAAACTAACACTGGTAGACAAGGCGAATGTTTTGGCCACTTCTAGGCTATGGCGAAAAGTGGTAACCAGAATCTCAGAAAGCTATCCAGAGGTGCAACTGGATTTCCTCTTTGTAGACAATGCTGCCATGCAAATGATGTTGAAACCCAGCGAATTTGATGTTATCCTTACAGACAATATGTTTGGGGATATACTATCTGACCAAGGTAGTGCCATCTGTGGATCCAAGGGATTACTGCCTTCTGCCTCTATTGGTAATGAACATGCCATGTTTGAACCTTTTCATGGCTCCTACCCTCAGGCCGAAGGAAAAAACATAGCCAATCCCGTGGCATCTATCCTGTCCACTGCTATGATGCTTAGCCATTTTGGATTATATGAAGAATCCAGGGCCGTTGTGGTAGCCGTGGACAAATCCATGAGAAAACATGTTGTTACTAGGGATTTAAGTTCCACAAGCAAATACGGCACGAGTCAAGTCGGTGATTTTATTGCTGGCAATATCATAGATTCTGATGAAAACCTCAATTATAACTACGAAAATATAGGATTGGGAAAATCAACTATCATATAATTTTATCCAAAGATATATGTCAAAAGAGCCGTTTTGTTTTTTAGGGAACAACGGCTAGAACGGAATCCATTATTTACAAAAAACACACCTTAGGTTGCTGCTTTTAGCACCCTATATACATGCAATGATCAATATGGAGCCATTCCATTAGGCTTCAAGTAGCTGTATAATAAAGCTGTGAAAATCCTTCTTAAAACTATCGTAATTGCTACCAGTTGCAGGGCCGTTAAAACCTTTATATATTTTTCGCACCTCTCCCAATTTGTCTATTATAATAGTAGTGGGAAAGGAAAGTATATGATTCAACATGGGTAATTTTTTTTGGGCCATTTCCTTGTCAATCGTGCCGTATTGGGCCAACAGTATGGGATATTTAACTCCAATTCTATCCTTGAGCCTATCTATAGACCTGAATGCCGCTTCCTCTGTTTTTGCATACTCAAAGGCTAGTGCAACAACGGCCAGCTGTTCATGTGAATATTCTTTTAAATATTCTACTAGAAACTTAGTTTCATCCAAACAATTTGGGCACCAAGTTCCCATAACCTGAACGATCACAACCTTATCCTTAAAAATGGCGTCATCCAAGGAGACCAACTTGCCGGCAGCATCAGTAAAGGAAAAACTTAGTTTGTCATATCCCTTTTTCATATAGGTCAAGGATTCTGCATTGGGCAATTCGAAATTGTCATTTCTTTTCGCAACAAATGGCTCCTTAGAATGATTCCCAGAGTAAAAAACCCCAACCATGGAACTGTCCGTGGCGCTAGCTTTAAATAAATAGGCATGCGCTCCATCAAAGGTTGATAATTTTATAGAATCGCCACTATGGATTCCCTCCAAAAACCGATAATCCCCTGTCATGGTCCTAAAAGTACCGTAAATCTTGTCATCCACTTGACTAAAGATACCTTTCGCCATATAGCTTTTCTCCATAATTGGTTTAAACTCTACCTCCCAATCCCCCGAAATATTTGTAAGTGGTATATCTGCCCTTTTAAACCGCTCCTTTATCCCATGAACGGCCTTAAAAGGCAAAACCCTTGCCTCATTTTCTTTGACAAATTTTCCATTTATTTCATGAGCGGTATATTTCCCGGTCAAATACCCTTCAAAAACCGGCATTTTAATAATCACGGAATCTCCCTCTACCATAATTTCGTCTACTTTAATAGTCTCATCGGCATTGTACAGTTCTATGTTATACTTATCATCTCCCAATCTTATAAGCCTAAAGTTGAACGGCAATATCTGCTTATCCCCTACCTCCACTTCAGCCAACCAAAATCCCTCTGTTAAATCCACTGCTTCCCCGTCCTTACAGCTATAACAAGCGATAAACACAAAAAATATGAAGAATATTCTCATAATGATTAATAATTATAAAATTATACCTGAGGGGGAAATCTATATTAGGGGGGAAACTTATACCGATTCTCAAATTGGAATTGAGAACTAAAAGATGGTATTAGGGAATTAGTAGGCTTAAGTAACGAAAATTTTTGGATAATAAAAAATAAACATTCGATCGAATACGTATTGAATGTCTTATTGCATTGTTTTATATTTGGGGTCTTTAAAAATACTCAATGAAAATATCTTACAACTGGTTAAAACAATTTTTAAAAATTGACTGGGACTCCAATAAGACAGCTGAACTATTAACTGACTTGGGCCTGGAGGTTGAGGGTGTTTCTCCTTTTGAATCTGTCAAAGGCGGATTAAAGGGAATAGTTGTTGGCGAAGTGTTAAGCTGTGTTAAACATCCCAATGCTGATAAATTAAAATTGACCACCGTAAATGTTGGCGGCAATGCTCCGTTACAAATTGTATGCGGTGCGCCCAATGTAGATGTTGGACAAAAGGTGGCAGTTGCCACAATAGGCACAACCTTGTATACAGCCGAAGGAGAGGCTTGGGTAATTAAAAAAGGAAAAATTCGCGGAGAGGAAAGCCATGGTATGATCTGTGCCGAAGACGAATTGGGATTAGGAGAAAGCCATGACGGAATTATGGTATTGCCAGAATCTTTAGTGGTGGGTACACCTTGTTCAGAGGTATTTGAAATTGAAGTAGATGAAATATTTGAAATAGGACTTACCCCAAATAGGGCCGATGCCATGAGCCATTTTGGAGTAGCGAGGGACTTAAAGGCGGGATTCAAGCAAAAGGACATCCTTAAGGAATTGATTACGCCACCGGTTACCAATTTTAATATCATAAACCGATCATTAAAAATAGACGTAGAGGTCGTAAAAAGCGAATTGGCCCCAAGGTATTGTGGTATAACCATAAGTAATCTTATTGTACAACCTTCACCCGATTGGTTAAAAAATAGATTAAAATCTATTGGAATCACTCCCAAAAATAATGTAGTGGACGCTACCAATTATGTACTACACGAATTGGGTCAGCCCCTACATGCCTTTGATGCTGCAAAGATAAAAGGAAACAAAATAGTGGTAAAAACACTTCCAAAAGGAACCGAGTTCACCACCTTGGACGGGGTTCAGCGTATCTTAAACGAAGAGGATCTGATGATATGTGATACGGAAAAACCACTTTGCATTGCCGGGGTATTGGGCGGGCAAAATTCCGGAGTTTCCGAAAGCACAAGTAGTATATTTTTAGAAAGCGCCTTCTTTAATCCCGTATCTGTACGGAAAACAGCTAAAAGGCATAGTATAAGTACGGATGCATCCTTCCGTTTTGAAAGAGGTATTGATATCGACAACGTTGAATATTGTCTAAAACGTGCTGCATTATTGATCCACGAAATTGCTGGGGGCGATATTACATCGGACATTGTAGATATATATCCCAAAAAGAAGGATGACTACCATGTATTCTTAACTTTCGACAAAATAAATAAACTAATAGGTCAGGAAATATCTAAGGATACCATTAAATCTATTCTAGCATCGTTGGACATTAAAGTGAAAAACGTTACGGAATCCGGTCTAGGATTATCTATCCCGTTTTACCGTGTGGATGTACAAAGAGAGGTTGATGTTATAGAGGAAATTTTACGGATTTTTGGATATAACAATGTTGAGTTCAAAGAGAAATTGAACGCTTCCATTGCCCCTACTTCCAAATTTGAAGATTACAAGATCCAAAATATTATAGGTAATTTTTTAGCGTCTAAAGGATTTAATGAAATCTTGGCGAATAGCCTAACCTCCCCTGCCTATAACAAATTATCAGAGGATATTAGGGACGAACATACCATTACCATGCTGAACCCCTTAAGCACGGATCTATCTGTGTTGAGGCAATCTATGTTGTTCACCGGTTTAGAGGCCATTGCCCACAATAGCAATAGGCAGATGCAAAACCTTAAAATTTTTGAATTCGGTAAAACCTATCATCAATATCAAAACAAGAGAGAGGAAAAAAAGCATCTAAGCATGCTTGTTACTGGAAATAGATTAGAAGACACTTGGACAACATCAGCTCAAAAGGCCGATTTCTTTTACCTTAAATCCATTGTTAAAAATCTCCTTTCTAGATTGGGTCTTACGGAACTTAATTCACAGCCAAACTCCAGTGATATTCTATCTGAAGGGATTTCCTTAAGAATAGCCAAAAGGGAAATTGTGTCTCTTGGAGTAGTGAAGAAATCTGTTTTAAAGGAATTCGATATCAAAGAGGAAGTCCTGTACGCCGATTTTGACTGGGATTATATATTGGAGGCTATTTTACAAAATCAGATAACCTATAAGGAAATCCCAAAATATCCCGAAGTAAAAAGGGACTATGCACTTTTAGTGGACGAGATTGTCACTTTTAAGCAAATTCATGATATCGCACTGCAGACCGAGCGAAAATATTTAACCAATGTAAATTTATTTGATGTATATAACGGTAAAAATTTACCTGAAGGTAAAAAATCATATGCCGTAGGTTTCACCTTGCAGGATGGAAATGGCACCTTGACCGATAAGCAGATAGATAGGATAATGAATAAGCTATTGCAGCGTTATGAAAGTGAATTAGGAGCCGAATTAAGGTAAATTTGCCATTGATAGTGAATTGGGAAGAATTACACTATCTATTTCGTGAATAACCCCATTGCATTGCTTGGCGTCGGCACTGGTAATTTTAGCTCTGTTCCCGGACTTGTCCATTAGCACAATATCCAATCCCTCCATAGACGCATAAATTTTATCGCCCTGTACCGTAGTAAAACTTGCTTTGCCATTACCGTTGCACATTGCCTTTAAAATTTTGGAAGCTGTTATATTACCGGCGACAATGTGATAGGTTAAAAGTGAAAATAATTCCTTTTTGTTTTCAGGTAACAACAATTCCTTCAAATTTACCTTAGATAGCTTTTTAAAGGCCATATCCGAAGGTGCAAAAACCGTAAACGGACCGTCTTCATTCAATATCTTATCCAAGTTGGCCGCCTTTACCGCTTCTAATAAGGTAAAATGATGTCCAGAATCAGCAGTACTTTCAACAATGGAATTCTCTTTCTGTAAAAAGCTATTTTCCTGGTAGGAAGTTTGTCCGTAATTAATGGAAGTTATAAAAAATAATAGAGCGCAAAGGGACACATAGCTTTTCATTTGTTCTGGAGACTTGGGATTACAAAAAATCGATGAAAGGTTAATTTCGCCGACAATATACAACATTAGACCTGAAGTAATAAAAAAAGTTATTAACCAAATTTGAAGTGGCATAATATTAACACTTTTAATGCTAATCCCCTAAATTAAAGCGCTTCTAAGGGCCTAAATCGAATATTTAACGCACTGTATTAAAATTGAAAACAGTATTTCCTTAACTTTATGCTAATTGCTAAAAAAGGATTTAAAATGTTATTGAGAAGAACCAATATTCAGGAAAAGCTTATTCTGGCAAAACGACAAGACCCATCGGTAGATCAAATTCTAGATGAAGTTTATAATCTTTTAACCAAAGAAAAGGTTTCTCAAGAAAGAATTGAGTTGAACATAAAAAGTAAGGAAACCAGAATTGACAATGCCTTTAATATTGATTTACTTGAAACCGCTGGCATTTATCATATTCGTCACATTAAGAAGATAGCAATAGATTATAGGTTACGATTTTTAGATTCCCATTATTTTAAGGGTGAAATTCCGCAAGAAGCTATTTTCAAAATCAAAAAATTGGAAAAGGATCACGAATTGGAATTAAAAGGTTTTAAGATTCTTGCCCCTTCCAAACTTTTTAAACTGGAAGACAGGGATGACCCTATCTTATTCGCTCCTATGGGTAACGACTATTACTATTTGATTTATAAATGGGGCCGGGATTTACATCCTTTAAGGAAATTATTGATGTGGCCTTTTAAGAGCCTTATAAATCTTACCACCCTAATAATGGCCATTAGTTATTTTGTGACACTATTGGTTCCTAATGGCTTGTTCTCAAAGGAGAGTTCCAGTCTTCAATTTTGGGTAATCTTCTTTTTTATGTTTAAGAGCATTGCTGCAGTAGTAATTTTTTACGGCTTTGCTTTGGGCAAGAATTTCAATCCGGCTATTTGGAACAGTAAATATCTTAAAACCTAAGGAGCAACTAGTTGTTCCTTAGGTTTTTATAAAGTAACTTGAGCCAATAAAACTAAACCGGTACGGCGTACATCTTGTTCCGTTGTTCCTTAATAGTCTTATCTGACATATAATCATCAAAAGATAAGTATCTATCAATATTACCTTTTGGTGTTAATTCTATAACCCTATTTGCTACAGTTTCAGCGAATTCGTGATCATGGGTGGTAAATAGAACTGTCCCTTTAAAATTCTTTAAGGAATTATTAAAAGTGGTAATACTTTCCAAATCCAAATGGTTTGTGGGTTCATCCAACATAACAACATTGGCCCTCATCAACATCATTCTACTTAACATACAGCGTACTTTCTCCCCTCCGGACAGCACCGTACACTTTTTCAAGGCTTCTTCTCCACTAAACAACATTTTCCCCAAGAAACCTCTAATATTAACTTCTTCCCGTTCTTCCTCTGTTTTTGCCCATTGCCTTAACCAATCCACTAAATTGATGCCTTCGTTAAAGAAGGATGCATTGTCCGCTGGCAAATAAGACTGATTGGTAGTAACTCCCCACTGAAAGGAACCGTTATCTGCCTTTCTATTGTCATTTATAATTTCATAAAACGCCGTAGTAGCCCTTGAATCTCTTGAAATTATTGCCACCTTATCTCCCTTGGCCAAATTAATATTGACATCCTGAAACAAAACCTCACCCTCTTCCGTTGAGGCCGAAAGCTTTTCAATGTTCAAAATCTGATCGCCGGCCTCTCTTTCTCGTTCAAAAATAATGGCGGGATAACGCCTACTAGAAGGTTTAATGTCTTCAATTTTTAATTTGGACAACATTTTCTTTCTGGAGGTAGCCTGCTTGCTCTTTGCAACGTTGGCACTAAACCGCTGAATAAATTCTTGTAATTCTTTGGCTTTCTCCTCTGATTTTTTATTTTGTTGTGCCCGTTGTCTTGCTGCTAATTGACTACTCTCATACCAAAAAGTGTAGTTTCCCGAGTAAAGGTTCATCTTCCCGAAATCTATATCCCCTATATGGGTACAGACCGAATCTAAAAAGTGTCTATCATGGGAAACCACTATTACGGTGTTCTCATAATCTGCCAAGAAATTTTCCAACCAATTTATGGTTTCATAATCCAAGTCGTTGGTAGGCTCATCCATAATCAATACATCCGGATTACCGAACAAGGCCTGGGCCAATAAAACCCTAACCTTTAGCTTGGAATCCAGGTCGCCCATTAAGGTATAGTGAAACTCTTCCGTAATACCTAAATTGGATAATAAGGCAGCAGCGTCGCTATCGGCGTTCCAACCGTTCATTTCTTCAAATTGCACCTGTAACTCCCCTATTCTATCAGCATTCTCATCGCTGTAATCGGCATAAAGGGCATCTATCTCTTTTTTAATCTTGAATAAAGGCTTATTGCCCATTACCACACTCTCCAAAACCGTATACTCGTCATGGGCGTTGTGATTTTGCTCTAGGATAGACATCCGCTTCCCTGGCTCTAAATGAACATGACCAGATGTTGGATCTGTTTGTCCTGATAGAATCTTCAAGAATGTGGACTTTCCCGCTCCATTGGCTCCAATAACACCATAACAATTACCTTGTGTAAAGGAAACATTTACTTCATCAAAAAGAACCCTTTTCCCAAATTGCACAGATAAATTTGATACTGACAGCATATATAAAATTTTAAAATTTGTGCAAAAATAACAAAAATAAACCCGTTCAAGCAACTATATTACAACGCCTTTAAATAGCATTTTAACTTAGTCCCTGTAGTTTTAACTCACAATTAACAGCCTGTATCTGTTGAGTTTATTAGATTTGTTTACTATAAAGTAGCTATTCTCATATGAATAAACCTTTACTATATTCCTTTCTTATCGCATTAGTAGGTTGCGGTTCGATAGAAAAAAAATCCCCTAGTGTCTTTTTTGCTGGTGAAATTGTAAATCCAACTAGCGAATACGTTGTTCTATTCAAGGACGATATCGTGATTGATTCCGCTAAACTGGATGATGAGAATAGGTTTGCCATTAAATTGGATTCAGTTAAGGAAGGTTTATATCATTTTGACCATAACCCAGAACTCCAATACGTATACCTGGAAAAAGGGGACAGCCTAATGATCCGATTAAACACCGAGGATTTTGATGAATCATTGATTTTTTCCGGTAAAGGGGAGGAAATAAATAATTTTCTATTAGATCTCTTTTTAACCACGGAAGCTGAGCCATCATTCATATATTCCTTTTCCCAACTTGGTCCGGATGACTTCAATTCCAAACTGGATTCACTTAAAGGAATAAAGGTTAACTACCTGAACGAACTTGTAAAGGAAGTGGCGCTATCTCCCAAAGCTTTAGAAATGGCCAAGGCCAGTATAGATTACAACTATTACATCTATAAGGAAAAATATCCTTTTTGGAACAGAAGAAAAACTGGAAATACGACCATTCCGGAGTTGCCCGCCCATTTTTATGATTATAGAAAGAACTTGGATTACAACAACGAAAATCTGGCATATCATAGATATTACTATAATTTCATGAAAACCCACTTCAATAATTTATCCTATATGGGTTGTTATTCGAAATGCAAGGGTGAACATTATGCTATTATTAATAATAAATTACATTTTAATCAGCATAAACTAAAACTGATAGATAGCTTGGTAACTGAAAGGGATTTGCGTGATAATTTATTCAGAAACGTAGCTATGGATTATCTGATCAACATCCATGACACCGATGCGAACAATAGAATTTTTATTGAGGAATTTCATAAACTATCGGGAAATAACCGACACAGTGCCGAAATAGAAGCTATTTATGAAGGTGTCAACAATTTGCAACCGACGAAGAAATTGCCCAATATTTCAGTTTTCAACACTGATGGCGAATTAGTGACTCTCCAAGAAATTGCCGAAAAAGAAAAAAACACAGTGTTCTATTTCTGGTCCGGCACCCAGAGATCCAATTTTGAGAATGTTCTTAACCGTGTTGCCCTATTAACGGAAAACAAACCTGAGTACACCTTTGTTGGAATAAATTGCAACACGGACGCCTTAAGATGGCAGTCCTTATTAAGTACGAATCAATTGGACATGGACAAACAATTTCGCACCGCCGATTTTGAAAATTTGAAAAATGCCTTGGTCATTGGAAGCCTCAATAAGGGTATTATAACCAAAGACGGACTTATCGTGGATGCTTTTGCCAATCTTTATAGTAGTTTTTAATTGGCCTAGATTTAAAGGGTAGGCGCTTTTAATGGAGCTAAGTATCCCGCTTATTAAACAACCCAAATCACAATATAAAATAACAAAGCCTCTTGAACGATTAAGCAAAAGAGGCTTGTTTATATTTATGATTAATTTGAAATCTAGTTTCCTTTTTGGTAGTCTTCCAAAAATTTTGCCAAACCACTATCCGTTAAAGGATGCTTTAGCAAACCTTCTATAACTGACAAAGGTCCAGTCATAACATCTGCACCTAACTTGGCACAATCGATCACGTGCATTGTATGTCTAACAGACGCAGCCAAAATTTGAGTCTGAAAGTCATAATTATCGTAAATGTGTCTAATTTCTGAAATCAGGTTTAATCCGTCGGTAGAGATATCGTCCAATCTACCAATAAATGGTGAAACATAAGTAGCACCTGCCTTAGCAGCCAACAAAGCCTGTCCACAAGAAAACACTAGGGTACAATTTGTTCTAATTCCCTTATCCGTAAAATATTTTATAGCTTTAATCCCGTCCTTTATCATAGGAACTTTAACTACAATTTGCTCATGTAGTTCTGCCAACTCCTCACCTTCTTTGATCATTGATTTAAGGTCTGTTGAAATAACCTCTGCGGATACATCGCCATCCACGATATTACAGATATCCACATAATGCTTTAGGATATTGTTTCTTCCTGTAATCCCTTCCTTGGCCATAAGGGATGGATTTGTGGTTACACCATCCAATACTCCTAATTCCTGGGCTTCTTTTATCTGTGCTAAATTAGCGGTGTCAATAAAGAACTTCATGTTAATTGCTTTTTAAATTATTAATTTGAAAGATATGTCTATTTGCAAGTCAACCTTTTTGGTGATGCAAAATTACAATTTATAATGGTTCATAAGGAGTTTCTCATATACTTTGTCCGGTAATATTTTTTTAAGAAACAATGAGAACTTTTGCATGAACTCCCCTACCTTATAGTGAACTTTAGGTTTTTTGGTACTTATAATTTTGAATACCATATGAGCCACCAACATAGGATCTTGGCCAGCATCCACATGCTGGTTCATCATTTCCAAGGTGTTTCCGTAAGGTTGTTTGTAAGGTGAATCCTCCAATATTGGTGAATGATAGCGACCAGAGGCTATATTGGTGGCAAAATCGCCAGGGGCCAAGTTTGTAATGTTAATTCCAAAGCCTTTAATTTCCATTCGTAGTGCTTCTGTCACCAACTCCAATGCACCTTTGCTGGCCGAGTAAATACCTCTATACGGCAACCCCATATAACCGGCAATGGATGTAATATTAATAATAAGACCACTTTTTTGAGCTCTCATATGCGGTAAAACCGCTTTGCACATGTGTAAGGGACCGTTAAAATTGGTGTCGAAAGCTTTTAATATTTCGGAATGTGGTGTTTCCTCTATGGGCCCAGTAATTCCAATTCCAGCATTATTTACCAAAACATCTACTCTACCTTCTTTGGTAATCAACCTGGAAATAGCACTCTGTATACTTTCTGGATTTCTAACATCCAGTTCCAAAAGTTCAAAATCTGTAAAATCAGGATAGTTGGCCACCTTTCTTGTAGTACCATAAACCTTAAAACCCTTTGATTTTAAATAAATACCGATAGATTTTCCAATTCCCGAAGAACCTCCCGTAACCAGCACAACCTTTTGCTTCATCAATAGAAAATTAAGGTTGCAAATTAACGAATAAAAGAGGAATTGAAGTTGTTAAAGGAGTTATATCTGGGTAATGACACGCAAAAAGGCTGAAATTGTTTGCTCATTTTAGGGCACAAAAAATGGCAAGCTACCTACATCGCACCGCTACAACCATATACCCTTGCTGCGTTCCCACCCTGGGGGATTCTACAGGAGCTGGTCGTGTAGGACTTGCCGATGCAAATATACAATGTTTTATTTTTTTTGCAATCGTTTTCAGGTCTTAATTTTATTAAATATCTTGCCCTTAAAAGTCGCCACATTTATTTCTATATAGCAAGTTGATTTTAAGACAACTATAACAGATACAAAGGAAATAGTTGTGCAAAACAAGTACTTTACCCACTATATTTATATAATAAATTATACCTGCAATACGAAAATGAACATCTTTAAACTAAATTTAATATTCTTAATCCCACTTTTCTTTTTGGCCTGTGATGGCACTACCAACCCTTCAAAGCTCTTTGAAATTCAATTGGAAGGAAACCTAACTGAATTTCAGAAAAATCAGGTCGTAGGTATTTCCGTCAAGAATCTAAAGAATAAAGAAATTGAACAGATTACGTATACTTTGGATAATAAGAAAATTGTCCCCAAAAACGATAAAATTACACTTGATCAAACAGAACTGGGAGCTAAAACATTGACCGCCAATATTAGTTTCGATGGGGAAACGGTTGAAGTGTCTAAAGGGATTAAATTATTGGCAGAACATGCCCCCGAGATTTACACTTATGAAATCCTCAACGAATATCCACATGACAAAGAGGCTTATACCCAAGGCTTGGAATTCCATAACGATACACTATATGAAAGCACCGGCAAAAAAGGGAAGTCCTCTTTGAGACAGGTAGATTATAGAACGGGTGAAATCTTAAAAAGAATAGACTTGGACAATACCTATTTTGGTGAAGGTATAACCATCTTAAATGATAAAATTTATCAACTCTCCTGGCAAAGTGGAGTTGGATTTATTTACGACCTTAAAGATTTTAAGAAAATAGACAGTTTTAAATACAACAAAAGTAAGGAAGGATGGGGCCTGTGCAATGATGGTAGTAAAATATTCAAGAGCGATGGTACAGAAAAAATATGGTTTTTAAATCCGACAACCTTGGCCGAAGAGGGGCATTTTGAAACAGTGACCAATACCTCAATTTTCAATAGGGCCAATGAACTGGAATATGTAAACGGAAAAATATATGCCAACGTCTATCAAAAGGAAAGTATGATGATCATTGATGCTAAAAGTGGCGCGATCGAAGGAGTAATAAATTTTGGCGGCCTAAAGGAAAAAGTAACCCAACATCAAAATCTCGATGTACTTAATGGTGTGGCCTACCATCCACAAAGAAAGACTTTCTTCGTTACAGGAAAAAACTGGGATAAATTGTTTGAGGTAAACATCCTTAAAAAATAGCAATGGGAATTTTTGAAAAAACCATAAAGGTGGTAGAAGATGATCTGGACGACCTTAAACATGTAAACAATGTACGTTATGTACAATGGATGCAAGATATAGCAAAGGAACATTGGTTAACTAAGGCACCTAAAGACTTGATCAATAGTACGGTTTGGGTGGTCTTAACCCATCATATTACCTACAAAAGTTCCGCCAAGTTGGATGATATTATTTTAATGAAAACCTATATTGATAAGACCAAAGGCCCTGTAAGTGTAAGGGTTGTAGAAATGTACAACAAAGAAAGCAATCAATTACTTGTTAGGTCCAAGACAGAATGGTGCTTATTGAACTCCGAAACTTTTAAACCCATGCGTATTTCCCCGGAAATTGAGAGTATTTTTATTAGCCAAACCTAATATATTGAATCGGTTCTGTGTATAAAACATTTTATATATTTCCCATCCTCCTTCTACTCCTCATGATTTTCTCCTGCAGGGTAGACTTCGATTTTTCAAAAAGCAATGGCTCCTTGGAATTTTCGAAGGATACCGTTTTTCTGGATACCATTTTCAGCAATATAGGAAGCAGCACCTACACCCTAAAAGTATATAACCGAAGTTCCGACGATATAAGCATTCCGAGTATTGGGCTAAAAAATGGAGGCAACAGCAAGTATCGTTTAAATGTGGATGGGGAAGCGGGACAGCAATTTAAGGACGTCCCTTTATTTGCCAAGGATAGCCTATACATATTTGTAGAGACCTCCTTTGATATTGGCAATTCGGGGGCCATGGAATTTTTGTACACAGATGCTATACAATTTGATATAGAAAACCACTTGCAAGAAGTGCAATTAGTGACCTTGGTAAAAGATGCCATATTTTATTTCCCACAAAGATTGGTAAATGGACAACGTGAAACACTTGTCCTTGATGTAAATGAATCAGGGGAAGACATTGTGGTCGAGGGTTTTGAACTAAAAGAGGATCAGCTGATACTTACTAATGACAAACCCTATGTCATCTACGGATACGCCTCGGTACCCGAAGGTAAGACCTTGACAATTGAGGAGGGCACGAGAGTTCACTTTCACAAAGATTCCGGGATATTGGTAAAAGAAAATACCAACATAATTATTAATGGTAGGCTAAGCGAGAATAAGGATTCGTTGGAAAATGAAGTTATTTTTGAGGGCAGCCGTTTAGAACCTTCCTATTCCGACACCCCTGGGCAATGGGGGGCTATTTGGATATCTAAAGGGAGTATAAATAACAAAATAGAATTCCTGACTATTAAAAATGCTACTGTTGGTATTCTCGTCCAGGGAGATAATGCCCTTGAGGAAACCACATTGACCATAAGTAATTCTCAAATATACAATAGTAGCAATATTAACTTATGGGCAAAAACAGCAATAATACGGAGTGAAAATTTGGTCCTGGGAGGTGCTGGAAATATATCCCTATATTGTAATCAGGGAGGCAACTACAGCTTTATTCATGCTACCATTGCCAATTATTGGAAATATGGGTTTCGTTCCGGTACAGCGTTACAAGTGGACAATTTTTCCAAGATTGACGGCAAATCCTATAACTTGACCAAAGCTGACTTTATAAATTGTATCGTTTATGGAAGTAATTCCAATGAACTCAATTTAAGTAAGGCCACCGATAAGGAATTTAATTTTCACTTTTTAAACTGCCTAATAAAGTATACCAATAATTCAGAAAATAGTTTATACGATTTTAGCGATACTTCCCGATATGAAAATGTACTACTAAATCTGGAACCACTCTTTATCTCCCCCGCCAATAACACGTTTATGATCCCAGAAAACTCTAGCGTAATTGGAGCAGGAAATCTGGATGCAGCAAAGTTAGTCCCCTTGGATATTTTAGGTACAGACAGGACAATAAATCCCGCTATTGGTTCATACGAAGTATTTTACGTGAATTAAAATACTATTTCTCTTTAATTTTTGAAAGAAAATTCCTCCTAATTTTGTATATTTTGCCATTAAAATGAAAACCCTAGTTTTTCTAAGGTTGAAACACCTTCATGTGCTACCAACTATTACTAATTTGCCTTAAAATCATGTAAAATATGGAATATTCCTATACCATTTTGGATTCCGATGCCCAATCCAATTTACAGCTACAACACTATATGGAAGAATATAGCGAGTTCTATTGCGCAGGTATAGCTACCAACAGCATAGATGGTTTAAATAATATACTTAAGAAATCTCCGGATGTTGTTTTTATTCATTTAAATGAAAAGGCTCATGACTATTTTCATATGATAATGGAAATGCACCTATATATAAAGGAAATTCCTTTATATATAGGGATTTCAAAAAGCAAGCAATTCGCTTTTGAAGCATTAAAATGTCATTTTTTCGATTACTGGTTATTACCATATAACGAATTCGACATAAGAAAGACCCTTCTACGATTAAAATTAAAAACACCAAAGGAACAAGAACCCAAGACACTATTACTGCAATCCTATAAAGACTACCGCTATATAAATACACAAGAAATCATGTATTTACAGGCCGATAATAATGCTACCGACTTTTTTATGAAGGACGGAAGTACGATAAGCGCTTTTAAAACGTTAAAGACGTTCGAGAACAACTTGCCAGCAAATTTTGTAAGGGTTCACCAGAGTTACATTATCAATATTAACTTTGTTTCCAGAATCAACTATGGAAAAGGCTTATGCACTTTAAAGCATGGAAAACTACAGTTGCCTTTTTCCAAATCTTATAAAAGCAATATAGATAACCTAAAGCAGGTTCTAGCCAAAAATACCATTTCCGCACTTAATTAATCGAATTCTTACAAAAACCATACGTTCACTAATAGAACTCGGACACACACTAAAGATAATTCTTACATAATTTTTTCATGGGTCATCGGTATTAATTTAGCAATACATTATTAACCCTCGAAAACCATTTAAAAATGAAAAAATTATTATCTATTTTTGCAGTTGTACTGCTAAGTATGGGCTTATTTGCTATGGGAACCGAAAAAATGTTTCCAGCTGTAGACAATGCCATTGCCACCGATGGTGACAATATTCCAAAAGAAAGAAGGGATCCTCCTCCGGTAATGTCCGATTTCCAAAACAATGACAATGCCATTGCTACCGATGGTGACAATATTCCAAAAGAAAGAAGAGATGCCCCTCCGGTAACGAACGATTTCCAGTACAATGACAATGCCGTTGCTACCGATGGTGATAACATCCCTAAGGAAAGAAGAGATCCTCCTCCAGTGATGAACGATTTCCAGTACAATGACAATGCCGTTGCTACCGATGGTGACAACATCCCTAAGGAAAGAAGAGATCCTCCTCCAGTGATGAACGATTTCCAGTACAATGACAATGCCGTTGCTACCGATGGTGACAACATCCCTAAGGAAAGAAGAGATCCTCCTCCAGTGATGAACGATTTCCAGTACAATGACAATGCCGTTGCTACCGATGGTGA
>Ga0163215_100575_pt1 | contig 55019 bp, 43 predicted proteins | sample SynspAceP_FD_185934 | JGI IMG/M metagenome (GOLD analysis project Ga0163215, IMG submission 185934) | Saline lake microbial communities from Ace Lake in Antarctica - Synechococcus sp. Ace-P (Hybrid Assembly) | ecosystem: Environmental > Aquatic > Non-marine Saline and Alkaline > Saline | place...
GTGTGGGTGCAAGTCCTCAAAATTCTGCAGCGTATTTAAGAAAAACCAATAAATGCCCACGATATTATGATGACCGCCAGCGCTGCACAGGTGCTGGTCACCATACCCAACTTACGGGAACGCAACCAACCACTGATACCGACACTGGCTAACAAAGCGTAGATACCAAAAATAAAACCAAGCGTACTGACTACCCGTGCCACACTAATAGAAGTTTGTTCACTCATACGACTTGGCGCATCAGAATGAAGCACGACAGTGATCATGACCGAGGCAATGACCGCAACGATAAAAAAACTCGCTGCGCATGCCGCGAAACCAATAGACCAATCAGCGCTCTTTTTGCTTGAATTAGCCACAATTAAAGTGGCTAGATAGGTTGCTGCAAAACCGCCGAGAAACGCGCTTACAAAAGCGAGTTGTTGCGCTAATTCAATCATGTAGTTAGGAGACAATACTTCCATTACTTAGTCGGCTCAGTAAAATGATGGTTCGCTAAAATACGCGGGATAAAAAAGTATTACAACTAGAGGTTTACCCAGCGCAAGTGATAACTTCATTCTGAACTATTCTAATTGTTAACATGCGAGTGCAACTCGTTATTATTCGGTAGTGGCTCATTTTACTGTTTAGATTATTTTGCCCTCTTTGTTGTCCCTAAAAATTGTATTTCTATACTGAACAAAACTAATGATCGCGCGGGCTTCTCTGGCAAATATACTGTTATCCAATGTTTAAGAAGATGACCTAAACACCATATTCATAAGGTATCTGGGCAGCAAGCAATTAGAAACACCATGTTACAAACACCTCTTATTGCTTATTACAGTAAAAAGCAGGAGGTATTTATCTTTTGTACATTTTCGCATGGTGGTAAATATATTAAATATCAATCTATTAGCTTGCTGACTTCCCCCCAGCAATACGTAAAAGACCGACAATGTAATGTAATGCTTACTCTCTTTTGCACTTAGCAGTTTAGCCACCAATTGAGGGAAAAAAATCGGCGTGCTACAGTGCAGCCCCTTTAAAATAAACCGTTCAGTCAAAAAAAACGGTGCTTATATGATGGAGTAGTTATGCGTAGAGCTCTTTTAGCAACAGCAATTAGTGCAGCCTTGGCGTTGGCAGCTTGTTCACCCTCCCCTTCAACCGAGTCAGTTAGTCAAAGCAAACAAGTTGGCGATATGGAAAATAGTTCTACCAATATATTTATGAGCCCCAGTCCACTTTTTGATCAAGCCCCTCAATTTGACAAAATTGCGATGGCTGATTACTTACCTGCTTTCAATGCAGGCATGGCACAACAGCAAACTGAGATCACTCGAATTGCCAATAATCCAGAACCTGCAACATTCGAAAACACCCTAGTAGCCATGGAACTTTCATCTGTTTTGCTTGACCGGGTATCTCGTGTATTTTTCGCTTTATCAGGTGTAATTTCTAATGAAGAATTTCAAAATATTGAAGCCGAATTAGCGCCCAAGTTATCTGCCCATTCTGACAATATTTATCTGAATCCAAGTCTGTTTGCCCGTGTTGAAAAAATTCATGCGGATAAGGCTGGCCTAAATGCCGAAGATCAGCGTTTGGTCGATTATTATCACAGTAAGTTTTTGCGTGCAGGAGCCAAATTAAACGACGCAGAAAAAACTAAAATGCGCGCTATCAATGAACAAATTTCTAGTCTACAAACGGATTTTTCACAGAATTTATTAGCCTCTTTTAAAAATGACGTGATAGTAGTTACCGACAAAAATTTACTTGCGGGGCTATCCGACGCCGAAATGACCGGTTTAGCTGAGGCGGCAAAAAATGCCGGTAAACAAGGCTATATGATCACGTTGGTCAATACGACTCGCCAACCTATTTTATCCAGTTTATCGAATCGGGATATGCGTCAACAAATTTGGCAAGCATCTGCCAATCGTGCCATGGACAACAATGGGCCAGTTCTGTTAAAACTGGTGAAATTACGTGCTGAAAAAGCCAATTTATTAGCTTATGCAAATTGGGCAAGTTATGCCACAGCCGACCAAATGGCCAAAGAGCCAAAAGCGATTTTTGCTATTCTTGACGAACTTGCGCCACAAGCTCTGGCCAAAGCTAAAGTTGAAGCAGCAGAGATTGAAGAGCAAATGCATGCAGATGGTGTCAGCGGTTCCGTACAAGCTTGGGATTGGGCTTATTATGCAGAAAAAGTGAGAGAGGCAAAATACGAGCTCGACGACAACTTAGTTAAACCCTATTTTGAACTTAACTCGGTGCTAGAAAATGGCTTATTTTTCGCCATGGAAAAATTCTACGGCATTCATTTTAAAGAGCGAAAAGATCTGCCCGTCTACCATGAAGATGTCAGATTATTTGAGGTATTTAATCAAGATAATAGCAGCATAGGCTTGTTCTATTTTGACCCTTATGCCCGTGAAGGAAAAGGCGGCGGCGCTTGGATGGACGCTTTTGTCAGTCAAAGCTTTTTGCTTAATGAAAAACCCGTGGTCTTCAACGTACTGAATATTGTTAAACCGGCCAATGATCAAGCCACTTTATTGTCTTTTGATGAAGCTACAACCTTATTCCATGAATTTGGCCATGCTGCTCACGGCTTATTTTCACAAGTGAAATATCCGAGTTTGGCGGGTACATCAACGGCCCGAGACTTTGTAGAGTTTCCCTCTCAATTCAATGAAGATTGGGATATAGAGCCAACGGTAATCGCTAACTATGCTTTAAATAACCAGACCGGGGAAGCAATCCCAACGGCCCTGCTTGAACGTGTTTTAGACTCGGTAAAATTTGGACAAGGCTATGACACTGTTGAGTATCTTGCTGCCGCACTATTAGACATGGAATGGCACATGATAGGCGCCGACGCCAATATTAGTGATGTCGCCGAATTTGAGCAACAAGCATTAAAAAAACATGGCCTAGACTTTGCGCCAATTCCACCAAGATATAAATCAGCTTATTTCAGCCATACCTTCGCAGGGGGCTATTCTGCTGGTTACTATGCTTATTTATGGACGGAAGTTTTTGCCGCTGATGCTTTTGCCCATATTCAAAATAAGGGCGGAATGACCCGAGAAAATGGCGACGATTTCCGTCAAAAAATCTTATCTATCGGCAACAGTAAAGATTTAATGCAAAGCTATGTCGAGTTCAGAGGGCAGCAACCCAGCACTCAGGCACTATTGAAACGCCGTGGTTTAATCCACTAAGTTTACATCTGCTTTAAACTACTCGAATAAACCAGCAAGAGCCCCGAATTAGGGGCTCTTTTTTTGCATATTACCGATACAAGGGGCTAATCTTAGCTATTAGTTAACACAATATCTCATCGACACACTGAAAAAATATCGGCACTATGTATTTATTAGTCCGCTTTACCTATTCAACAATGACAAAACTCTTTTCAAAAATAGCAGCCGTCTTCGACGAAGAAGAAGATGCCCGTACCTGCAAAGATATCAGTGATGATGCTTGTAAAGTCGTTAGTGCAAATTTTTGGCTTATTTTATTTAGTCAGTTTTTTAGCAAATTAGCCGATGCGCTCGCTAGCGCTAAAGTAGTCCTGCCTTGGTTAATGACCAGTATTGGTGCACCAGTTTTTTTAAGTGGTTTACTTGTGCCTATTCGTGAGTCTGGCTCGCTGATCCCTCAGCTCTTTATTGGGGGCTATATTCGTAGTTTCGCCCTGCGTAAAACCTTCTTTGTGATAGGTGGTGTTATCCAAGCTCTAAGTGTATTAGGCATGGCGTGGGTGGTATTAAATTTAAGTGCTATGTTAGGTGGTCTCCTTATTGTTGCTCTGTTGACCGTTTTCAGCCTGGCTAGAGGTCTTTGCTCTATCGCCTCAAAAGATGTGCTGGGTAAAACCATTGCAAAGCAAGAGCGCGGCAGTTTATCTGGCTATGCCGCCACCGCGGCAGGGCTTATTGGCATGTTAGTGGGTCTGGTCTTAATGTTGGATATTAATCTACAAGATACCCTCCCTTGGTTATTATTCAGCGCGGCAATTTTTTGGCTTATTTCTGCACTTCTTTATCAAGCAATAAAGGAATTTAAAGGTGAAACTGAAGGCGGAGCTAATGGCTTTTTACAGGCTTTAAAAAGCCTGAGTGTATTGCAAGAAGATCGAGCCTTTAGGCAATTTGTGCTAACACGTAGTTTGATGATGAGTTCGGGCTTAAGTGCCCCCTATTTCATTATCTTAGCTCAATCTAATCAAGCAGCTAATCAATATACTCATTTGGGCTTATTTATTGTTATAAGTGGTTTGGCTAGCTTTGTTAGTGCAGCTGTGTGGGGCAAATTAGCAGACCATTCAAGTCGTTGGGTTATTTTGATTACAGCGAGCTTAGTGACCCTACTTTGTATTGCTGGCAGTGTCATCAGTCTGTTGAATCTGTCTGACAATACATTCTGGGTGATGACTTTATTCTTTTTATTATCTGTCACCCATCAAGGGGTAAGATTAGGCCGTAAAACCTATTTAGTTAATATGGCTGCAGGCAATCAACGTACCACTTATGTAGCAGTCAGCAATACGCTTATTGGTTTTTTATTGCTCATAATTGGACTTATAAGTGCAGGTTTGGCTTATTTTTCCTTGGCTGCGGTATTCGGTATTTTTGCCCTATCCAGTGCTGCGGCTTTATACATTGGCTGGAAAATGGCAGAAGTATGAGTTGTATGCAATACACAAACGGCAAAACCCGCTATGCTATTTCCGTCAAATGTAGATAGGTGTTAACTATAATGGAACGAAGACATTTTAATCGCGTAAGCTTTTTCAGTAAAGCTCGCATAATCGTGGCTGACAAACAGTGGCAAACAGAAATAGTTGATCTGTCATTAAATGGGGCCTTATTGCAAGTTCCGCTGGGCTCAAGCATTAAATCAGGTGATAACATTCAGCTCATTTTTAGTCTAGATGGCTTAGATATACCTATTACTATGTTAGGGCAAGTCAGTCACATTGATGCCGAGCAAATTGGTCTTCATTGCACCTTGTTGGATATTGACAGTGCCACAGAATTACGCCGTCTGATTGAACTAAACTTAAGTGATGAATCATTATTACAACGTGATTTGGCCGCCTTGTTGCAACATTGAACGAACGGCTCCACCAATCCTCATGAAAAAAGACACTTACTCGATGAGTATGTAAAAGGGTGAAAAATGTTGGATCTTGGGTTTGCCTATCTGCCCATAGTTTTGCTTATATATTTAATGAGCAAAAAGAACAGTATGCCGGCAAACCAAGCACTGCCCTTGTGTGCCTTAATCGTTTATGCCGTAGTTTTATTCCCATATCAAATTCAACCGGAACTAATTAACGCCACGGTAGTCGCAGGACTATTAAAGTCGCTAACGCCTATTATGATCATTGCCGGGGCTATTTTTCTATTTCGTTGCATGGAAATAACAGGGGCCTTGGACACCATTAGACAGTGGTTAAATCAAATTAGTCAAAATCCGGTAGCACAACTGATGATTGTGGCTTGGGCTTTTGCCTTTTTGATCGAGGGAGCCAGCGGGTTTGGCACACCTGCAGCGATTGCCGCTCCTATTTTAGTGAGTTTAGGCTTTCCTGCACTAAGAGTGGCATTATGCTGCCTTATCTTAAATTCTATTCCCGTTACCTTTGGCGCGGTTGGTACCCCAATTTGGTTTGGCTTATCGCTGTTAGAACTACCACCTCAACAACTCATTGATATTGGCTGGAAATCAGCCCTGATAAATATAACGGTTGCGCCATTAATAGTCGTTATTGCCTTGTCATTTGTAATAAGTCAAAAACGCATAATTCTACACAATATCGGGTTTATTTTACTTTCTACTTTTTCTTGTACCCTACCCTATCTTGCACTGAGCCACATCAGTACAGAATTCCCTTCTTTAATTGGCGGCTTGATTGGGCTGTTACTAACCTTAATACTGGCAAAGTATGGGATCGGCTTGAGTGCTGTGGACACCGCGACTAAACAATCGACAAAAAAACTGTCATTTGGGTCATTGTGCAAGGCTACCTTCCCCTTATGGGGCACCGTTTTAATCTTAATCATCACTAGAATTCCACAGTTAGGCCTCAAATCATTATTACAAATTAATGAACCTGCTTGGCATTTCAGTTTAGGTCAATTCGGCGACATCAGTGTCAGTGCCGCCTTAGTGCTTAATTTACAAAATATTTTTGGTACTGCTACGTCGTGGCAACATAGTGTGCTGTACGTGCCGTCAATCATCCCCTTTTTACTTATCGGTTTGTTAACATTGTGGTGGTTCAAACAAGGTTCATTACACGAGGTGGTTAAACAAACGCAGGCCAGTATGCACAAACCGGTTGTCGCGCTTATGGGTGCATTGGTATTTGTCAATTTGATGATGTTGGGCGGACAACAATCTGCCGTCGAGCAAATAGGTTTGCATTTGGCAAGCGTAGGAGGTGGACAATGGCAATGGTTTGCGCCTTTTCTTGGCGCTTTAGGATCTTTCTTTTCAGGCTCTGCGACTGTGTCAAATCTGACTTTTGCAGGTGTGCAACAAACAATCGCAAACCAACAAGGTCTAAATTTAACCACTATTTTAGCCTTACAGTCGGTAGGAGCGGCCATGGGCAATATGGTGTGTATCAATAATATTGTCGCCGTGGCCTCTGTACTTTCACTTAATAATAAAGAGGGTTATATCCTCAAACGTAGCATCTTGGTGGTTATTTTATATGGTTTAATGGCCGGCTTACTGGGGCTCATCCTGTAAGTAGAGCTCCCTCAAAAAAAATTGATTTAAACCCGTCTTCATTTTATAACTGGGTATTACTAACAAACGCAACCGTTTTACTGTCAGGTGACCAACTAGGTACATTGATGGTACCTTGCCCACCATAGACATAAGCGATTATCTTCGGCGGTGCACTAAAGTCTAGTGGCACAATCCTCAAATAAACTTGTTTATAAAATGGATGTTCAGCCGCAGGGACTTCGGGTAGGTAAGACAACATGATCATTTGTTTACCATCAGGCGAAATATGAGGAAACCAGTTATTAAAATGATCAAAGGTAATTTGTCGTGGCTCACTGCCGTCAGCCTCCATGCGCCAAATTTGCATGTTGCCACTACGAGTGGAATTAAAATAAATAGTGTCACCATCGGGCGCGTATTCCGAACCATCATTTAAGTTCGTTTCAAAGGTTAACTGGGTTTCTTCTCCACTCGCGATATCAACCTTAAAGATATTCCACTGATTGTCACGTTGCCCAGTAAATATGAGAGTCTGATCATCTGGTGAAAAACCATGCAGAAATGAATGTCCGGCACCGTATTGAGTGACTTGCTTAGGTTGTTCACTGCCCTGCAAAGGCAAGATATAAATCGTAGAATGATTGTTATCTTGTGCATTATGATGGCTAATCGCAATATTTTTAGCATCCCAACTCAAAACGTGATCATTATTATTATTATCAGCAAATCCGGTGTTGAGCTCAGAGACTCGAGTGCTTGCCAAATCATAATTAAACAATTTACCCTTCGTATTAAAAATTAGTTTACTAGCGTCCCATGTCCAGTTAGGTGCCTGAATAGAATCATCACTACGATAAATAACTTTTCGCTGTCCGCTGACAACGTCCATTATTTCAAGATTACTGCCAATATAATCCCGATAAGGCTGATAATTAGGGTCTACAGGTCTTATAATACGTACATTGCTAAACACTGCACGTTCTCTTACATCAGGGTTGTGAGCACAAAGAAACAAACCAATATAAGGCTTATCGCCTAGGTTCGGCTGTTCAATACTGACTTGGGTGAAAGGCTGGCCTAATTTGGCAGTCGACATGATATAGATATTACCTCGGCGCTCCAATTGTATTACATTTGGTGAGCTATCGGTGGACTCAATCTGCTCAGTATCAGCACTATCGGTATTGCGAAACTGTAATGACGTTAAACCGTCACCATGCACCACGGCAGAAACCTGCGCAGATTCGGCGTTCAGCGAACGTCTGACTATCCACCCCAGTTTGCGATGAGGATCAGTACCTTGACCGATAAATTTAATCTGAGCGCGAAGGATAAAATCACCTTGCAGTTGTTTATAAACAAACTGCATTTCGTCGCGCTTGCCCCACATATTAATACCTCCGGCACTGAGGCTAAATTCTTGAGAATTGGCATCATATTCCGTAGCACCAACGACCTTAGGATTGCCAACATCACTTGCAGCAAAAAACTCCCCTAAACCGCTGTCATTAGGCACACTTTCAGCGCTCGGAGTCTTTTGTAAGGTAGTCGGCATCAATTGTGTATCCTGTTGATTAGAGGCACTGCAACAAACCAGAGATAAACTGAGTAAAATCCACATAATAAGGCGCATGTTAGGTTCTGATTTGATAAAACAGATGTTAATAGTATGTAAATAACTTCTATCGTTCCAGCATCAAAATGACTAAATGCCTTACAAAATCTAGTATTGCCAAGCAAGGCGGCTCATTGACAACCCGCTTTTATTGCTCAATCGAGCATAGTGCTGGGTTAAAGAGCCTCTAGGGCCTCACTTAAACGGGCAACACCTACAATTTCAATGCCGGCAATTTTGTGTTTTGGCACATTGGCTTTGGGCACGATCGCGCGCTTAAAGCCGTGTTTAGCGGCCTCACTAATACGTTCAGTACCATTCGGTACAGGCCGTATTTCACCGGCTAAGCCCACCTCGCCAAAGGCTATTAACTCTCTATCTAAGGGTTTATTACGAAAGCTCGAGACGATGGATAGCAGTAGTGCTAGGTCGGCACTCGTTTCAGCCACTTTAACCCCACCGACCACGTTAGCAAATACATCTTGATCATTCATTTGCACATTGCCATGACGGTGTAGTACAGCTAATAACATGGCCAAGCGGTTTTGGTCTAAACCGACGGCTATACGACGTGGATTGGCCATTTGTGAATAATCCACCAGCGCCTGAATTTCTACTAATAAAGGCCGCGTGCCTTCCCACACTACCATCACGATACTACCCGGTGACTGCTCTTCACCTCGGCTTAAAAATATCGCTGAAGGATTACTGACTTCGCGCAAACCACGTTCGGTCATGGCAAAAACACCCAATTCGTTAACCGCGCCAAAGCGATTTTTTTGACTGCGCAAGGTGCGATAGCGACTATCGCTTTCACCTTCCAACATCATTGAACAGTCAATGCAATGCTCCAACACTTTAGGACCGGCAAGACTGCCGTCTTTCGTCACATGGCCGACTAAAAACATAGCAATGTGATGTTGTTTAGCAAAACGCGTTAAATAAGCAGCACTTTCGCGCACTTGCGACACACTGCCCGGCGCCGACTGCACATCAGCTACTTGCATCACTTGAATGGAGTCGATCACCATGATGTCGGGTTTGTGCTGCATGGCTAATTCACAAATAGTGTCAATATTGGTTTCAGCTAAAAGTTTTAACTTATCTTTGGCGAGGCCTAGCCGTTCAGCGCGCATGGCCACTTGCTGCAGCGATTCTTCTCCCGTCACATATAAAGCGGTGCGGCCCGCCGCCATTAAACACATAACTTGCAACAATAAAGTACTTTTTCCTGCGCCTGGCGAGCCGCCTATTAACATGGCAGAGCCCGGCACAATACCCCCTCCCAAGACCCGGTCTAATTCTTTAAAACCAGAGCTTATGCGCGGTAGAGCATCTAAATCAATATCTTGCAGATTTTCGACTTGAGCTAATGTTTGCCCCGAATAACCTCCACCTTGACGCACCACCGCGGTTTTGGCAGCAGACACTACAAACTCAGTTATGGTATTCCAAGCCTGACAATCGCTGCATTGCCCCTGCCAGCGTGGAAATTCTGCTCCACAGTCAGAACAAACAAAAGAAGTCTTACGTTTAGCCATATTAATTAGTTTCTCAATACAGGTTGATTATCATCTATAGGTTGGCGTATTTTAGATGGCAGAAACACGCATATGAAATAGGCTATTTACAAGGTTTTTCAACTATTTAGTTTACTGGCCGATAAACATATTTAAAGCACTTTCTAATGCATCAACACGACAAAAAATAGATGATATGAGCCAAGACTTAGAAGAATATCACGAAATTATTGAAGCACTGAAGCCAATGATCAATGAACCTGAATTTAATCAGGTGCTATTGCAAGTTGCGGCCAATGTGCCGCCGCAGAAGCGTTTTTTGCTAAAAATGGAGCTTAAACGCTTAGCCAGACCGTGCATTCGATTAATCGATCTTCGAGGCTTAGTCGATGGCAAGTGCCATATATACACTCACGAGAACCGCGATCATTTTCTTGACGAAGTGGCGATTGAAACCTTAGAGCGCCAAGTCAGAATATTTGGTCAATACACTATTGGCGTTTATGAAGCGGTCACCAATACTGAAAATAATTTTAGAGTGATGCATAAAAAAGAGCAGCAGTTGGCCAAAAAGAAAAAAGCCCAAGCCACACCTCAACCGATTAAAAAAGAATTTTATTTAGCGCCAGTCATCGAATTTGGCAACATACCGCAGCGCGCGGAAGAAAGAATGAATTTTTCAGTTAATATTGAAATATTCAATGAGTTGAATAAAAGTATGCAAGCCACCACGATTGATATTTCGGTTAGTGGCTTAAAAGTCAAAGTAGGCAAGGAACACTTGGTCAAGGCCGGTGATAAGGTCACTGTACAATTTCGCGGTTTAGAAAAAGAATATTCACTTGATAAACGCCAAGGTATCTTTTATACCGTTGGCAGTATTGAGCGGGCAAAAGATGATCAACGTCTAAATCTACAACGCATGCAAGATGTGCCAAATCCTGTTTTTGACAAATTTTTTGAAAGCTTTATTCACGGTAATAAACGTCGTTACAAAGTCAATTTAGATAATACTTTTCAGGCCATTCAAAATAAGACCTACGAACAGTATTACATGCCAAACTTTACCTCTATTCCAGTATTTATAGAAAAGAATGACAAAGGGTTTAGTCCCAAATACGCCCTTGCTAACGACTGTAATCGTGAAGAAATTCAATATTGGGCCAATGAGATCCAAGACTTAAAGATTGGCTATTTGTTATCAGATAGCCGTATAAAACAATGTATTGCCTTACCCAAAGGTCAACAAGAAACCTACATTTATGTATTCAATCATGTCAAAGGCGACAAAATATACTTTTATTCAGCGACCATCCAAGAACTTGATGACTCACCACATTTAAAACATCTTTTTCTTGCTTATGGGTCACGCAAGGTGAGTTGGCGGGTATATAAATTACAACTTACCGATATTTCGCCTGAGCAAAGTTATCAGCCACTATCAATCGCTAATTCAGTTAATGAGTCGGTTAAAAGACAAAACCAAAAGCCAGCTCCGCGTCTTATGTCACGCTTAAAAAACTTATCTCATGTTGCCTTACTGACCAATATTACTGACGAAACCAGTACTGAATATTACCAACGACTCAAAATTAGTCGTGACCAGTTGCCCCAGTTAAAAATGTTTGGCCATCCCCGTAACCGCCTACCTGATAATGTTACGGTGTACCGTTTTAAATATTTTAACCAACGCCGTGAAACGCGTTTTTTACTGCGTACCCCAATTACCGTCAATATTGATGGCCATGCGTATCAGGGAAGTACCGAGGATATTTCAACCCAAGGTCTGCGCATTGAACTGGATACGCCATTTCAATCAAAAGAAGATAGTTTAATTAAAGTGAGTTTCCCTAATCTACAAAAAGTGACGGTGAAATATGTGTTAGCTGATTTACCTTATTATGTAAGGCACTTATCAAAAGATAATAGTATTTTACATTTGCAAGCCCTGGTAAATGAACACAACAGCACTGCCAAACACTTTTTTGACGCTTTAATAAAAGCCAATCGCACAAAATTACGCGCCTATCGAGATGAAGAAGAAGTGCCGGGGATTGGCGAAGCACTGCGTAATATTTATGCACGTAATGTGATTAATGTGGCCTATTTTCTGCGCAAAGACGATATCGATTTTGTCCCTGATGCCGTGGCGACGTGGGCGCCAAACAACAGACTGACCAATCTGTTGCATTACAAAACCGAAGCAGGACACTTTAATTTGTACCCCTTGTATCGTAATACCATGAGTAAACACGACTTTATTCCCAGCGCCATGCATAATCTAAAACCCAACGAACGTCCTGTGATGCGTGAAGTGTTTATCGCTTTTGACCCCAGTAAAGACAATTTGAGTGACGCCATAAAAAGTCTAGTGTCGGAACAATTTATTAAACATGAAAAACGGCGCCAGTTTATCTCTCAAGCCATGCAAAATGGGCAATTTATCGCACTAAAAGTGTTTGTCGCTAAAACAGGCCGACCTGATATTGAAAAGATGCAGTCTGAATTAAACTACGTCGGTGTCTATGCCTTACATAAGGCCAAGCAGTTAGAAGAAAAACTATGGAGTGTAACGGGCGTAGGAGACTTAATCGATGTGACTGATGAAGTTATGCGTCGTTATGAATTTAGCGAAGAAAAAATCGCTGATAATCAAAAGTTTCCAGCGACCCATAAAATCCAAAAAGTCGGTATTGAACAATTACTCAAAAGCTAAAATCAGCCATAGGCCATACTAAGTCAAACGTATCATGTTACTTAAACTCTCTAGGTAGACGTTGATTGCTACCTTTCTAATAATCTAAAGGAGAATTATTTTGCGTCGGCTCATTATCAGTTTCACCCTGTCGTGTTTTGTGTCCGCAGGTATTTTTGCCCAAGAGCTGAGCCTAAACACAGTCGAGCAAGCGGCTGCCTTGCGAGATAACGCCCTACAAAGTGACTTGGCATGGGATATTTTAGAATCACTCACTACCGAAATTGGTCCGCGTATGGCTGGCAGTCCTGCCGATGCCGCAGCGGTCAGTTGGGGAGTGGCAAAGTTGCACTCTCTTAATTTTGACAAGGTATGGACAGAACCCGTAACCGTGCCGGTATGGCGGCGTTTGCATGAAAGTGCCAACATTGTCAGCCCATTTGCACAAGCCCTGACCATAGCCGCCTTAGGCGGTTCAGTCAGCACCCCCAAAGGTGGTATGACAGGCGAAATCATACACTTCAATACCTTTGAAGATCTTGTTGCCTCACCAGCCAATAGTGCCAAAGGTAAAATTGTGTATATTTCTAATAAAATGGAACGCCACCCTTCTGGCCGTGGTTATGGCCAAGCCGGACCTGCCCGTTTTATGGGACCGACTGAAGCCGCAAAAAAAGGCGCCATTGCCTTAGTGATCCGTTCAGTGGGCACTGACAGTCAACGCTCTCCCCACACGGGCATGACCAACTATGAAGAAGGCATAAAAAAAATTCCAGCGGCGGCCTTATCTAATCCCGATGCTGATCAAATGGATCGCATCCTTATACGCAATAAAGCCGTTACAATGGCCCTGAATATTGTGACCGAAACGGACCAAGATACTCTGTCTTATAATGTGATCGGCGAAATAACCGGCAGTGAACATCCAGAGCAAATTATCGCCATTGGTGGCCACTTAGATAGTTGGGATCAAGGCACAGGGGCCGTCGACGATGGTGCTGGCATTGCCATAACTGTCGCCACAGCTAAATTAATTGCTGAGCAACAGCGTCCCAAACGCTCCATTCGCGTTGTGATGTTTGCTGCCGAGGAAATTGGTGTATTTGGTGGACGTCAATATGCGGTAGCTCACCAAGATGAACTACAAAATCATATCATTGGCGCAGAATCCGATGGTGGGGCGGGCAATGTACTCGCGTTATCCAGCAATGTTGGCCGTCAATCTTTGCACGTTATTGATAATATGTTGGCCTTAATGGCCCCACTGAACATTGTGCGCAGTGCCAAGGTATCAGGTGGTTCAGCCGATTTCGGTCCCATGGTTAAAGCGGGTATGCCCGCCGTGGGACTTGAGCAAGATCATAGTGAATACTTTGATATTCACCACACGCCTGACGATACTTTAAATAAAGTCCATCCTGAAGAATTAGCACAAAACGTCGCTGCTTGGGCGATATTTGTTAAATTAGCGGCAGACTGGGATGGCCGATTCGACCGCTAGTTGTATACATGAATTAATATTTAAAACGGCATTGATGCTACATGAAATTGCGTCAATGTTTTCTTAATCTAAGTCTATCGTATCGCTCTACGCCACGGTCTATTTATTAGTTCTGTTTTATTTGTCATACTTTCCTCAAGTGTAAAGATATTTTCCTTTACCAACACCTCCTATTTATTCAAGTAGAACAAGGGGGGGGGAACTGAAAGTGGCAAGGTAAATCAATGAGTTTAGAGCTGGATTAAAATTTGCCTAGAGTGCCAATAAAATGTGCGATACCTCTATCAGAGCCATTATAAATGCCTCTATTTTTATAACATTGTTATTGTGGTGTTAAAGTATGACTTTTTTTTCGAGTAGCAGCCTAGGATTGCAACTTTAGTGAATCTAAAGAAAAGACCTGCTGTCCTGATTACTGGTGCTATTTTTCTGTCTGTTGGATGGTATTCTCAAGCGGACACTATTATTAGTAAAACCACACTTGAAAAAGTTCAGAAAACATATGGGACCCAAGCATATCAAGACGTTGCTAAATGGAACGACTTACTAAAGGAACTACAAGGTCAAGATATTCAAGAACAACTTTTTAAGATCAATAGCTTTTTTAATCGTCAGAGGTTTGTGGATGACAAAGAGCATTGGAATAAGGAAGATTACTGGGCTACACCCATAGAGTTTATTGCTTCAGGCGGTGGCGATTGTGAAGACTTCAGTATCGCCAAGTACTTCAGTATGCGAGCATTAGGTGTGCCCGCTAACAAATTACGATTAATGTACGTCAAAGCACTGGAATACAATATGGCTCATATGGTGTTGGCCTATTATGAGCAACCTAATGCCATTCCCTTGGTACTGGACAATCTAAATAAGAATATTTTACCTGCTAATAAAAGACGGGACTTACAGCCTGTGTATAGTTTTAATGGTGAGGGCCTGTGGGCAGCCAAAGAACAGGGCCGCGGTAAGCAGTTGCAAGATGGCGGCAATAATAGTCTTTGGAACGATCTCACTAGCCGTATGAATCTGGAAAAAAATAATGAGGGTTAACTAATATGCCATTGTCGCGACAACTTATTTTAAGTCTGTTTTCAGTTTTGCTGGCTGTGTTCTTAGGCACATTAATGCTAAATGTGAGCAATACTAGGGATGCTATTGAACAACAATTAGCCTCCCACGCTCAGGATACTGCAACGTCTTTTGGCCTGTCAATTACCCCCTATATCGGCGATGAAAATGATTTACCTTTAATAGAGACAATGATGAGCGTCATTTTTGATCGTGGCTATTATCGTTCCATCGTATTAAAAGACGTTGAAGACACTATATTACTGGAAAAGCATAATCCCGATGCAATAGACGGCGTACCCGCTTGGTTTATGCGATGGTTTCCACTCAATCCGCCAATGGTAACATCAGAAATTAACGATGGCTGGACTATAGCTGCGGTTATTACTGTGCAAAGTCATCCAGGTATAGGCTATCAGCAGCTGTGGCGTAACACGATTGACTCCTTTACTTTGATCTCACTTATTTTCGCACTGGCATTGGCTTTATTAATTGTTTTAGTTCGTCTGATCACTGTACCTATCTCGGCAGTGGTAAAACAAGTCGAAGCTATTAGTGAACAGAAATTTGAACAATTGCACATAAGCCCTAGAACACTTGAACTAAAAGTATTCGTCAACTCTTTCAATAAAATGTCTCAGGGCTTAAATGACTTATTCGCTCGATTATCTAATCAGACTGAGCGTTATAGACAGTTCGCCTACTCGGATAATTTAACCAAAGTAGGTAATAGGCGAGCATTCGATTTGGCTTTCGACGCTTTGTTATCCGATACCGAACAGCGACCCCATGGTTTTTTGTTGTTGATCCGTCTGTCAAGTTTAAACCAAGTGAACAGTAATATAGGTTTCGTCGCAGGAGATGACTATATCAAAGGGGTATGCGCAGTCATTAATCAGGTGCTAGAACCCCAAACGACCCCCTGCACTTTATATCGTCTCAATGGGGCCGACTTTTGTTTGTTATTGGAAGATGTAGAAGAAGCCCAAGGTATCATTGTGATCCAAAGCTTGATGGACAAATGCAAGGCTATTGAAAAATGTGAGTTCGAGTCAGGCACTATACACATAGGTGCCGGTGGTTTTACCTACGGAGATAACAAAGGAAAAGTCTTAGAAAAAGTAGACAGTGCACTTACCAACGCTGCCACCGAAGAGCAACGATGGCAGTTAGCTAGTCAGCTTAATATGGTGCAAAGCAATGAAATTTGGCGTGAACAGATTACCTTGTTATTAAAAAGTGGGCAGGCTGATTTTGTCGCTCAACCCATAGAAAGTTTTAGCGGCCAAATAGAATATCAAGAATGGTTTGCCCGTTTTCGTGATCCTAGGAATGAACAATACCTACCGATGACAGAATTGATCCCTGTATCTATTCGCTTAGATTTCGCACAAAAAATTGATGAGTTGTTAGTACTCTGTGCACTACAAAAAATACCCCATGTTGCAGGCAATGTGGGGCTAAATTTATCTCGTTTTTCTCTTTTACAACCCGTCTTTCAAGACTGGCTAATGAAACAACTGTCTTTGCTTGGTGAGTCTTGTCAACGCTTAATACTAGAAATTCCCGAGCGAGCTTTGCTGGGAGACATAGAGTCCCTCAGCTCATTTGTCGCCCAATTAAAGGCAATGGGAGTCAGAATAACCATAGAACGTTTTGGCGCTCAATTTGCGGCTTTTACACAATTACGAAAAATGCGTCCAGACTACTTAAAATTGGACGGTCGATATATTAAGAACATAGACAGCGAAGAAGATAATCAGTTATTTGTGCATTCTTTAGTCAACATAGCTCACGGTTTAGGGATAAAAATCATTGCTGAGCGGGTTGAAACAGAGCAAGAAGGACAAACGCTTAAGGATATGGGCGTAGATTTGGTACAAGGCTACTTTGTAGGAGCCCCGAAAGCCTTAAAATATTGATAATTGCAGATAATAACACTTAAACGCTGGGCTAAATTGCTTTAAAATATAAACAATAAAACTTGTTGGTTGTATAATGAAACAAGTCAGGCACTAGTGTTAGTTGTATTGGACATCGACAAATGAAGGTAGTTACCATGAAGCTCTTAATAGTAGGCGGTTTATTAACTGTTGGTATAGTAGTAGTCGGTTCATTAACGATTGGTTTGATGCAGGACAATGTTACTGAGCAGTCAGAAGTCCTTCAGTCGGCGAATGATGTAGCGTCTTTGCAGGATAATCAAGAGCAGTCAGGTACTCGTGCACAGAAGGCCATTAATAATTTGCTTGTTCAGGATACACCTATAAGCACCTCTAATTCGAATGTCATTGATGCAGCGATTATAAAAGTGTCTCTATACGGTAATAAAGATCAGTCAGGTCATAGAGTCCATCAGGCCATTAATGATTTGCTGCTACAGGGGACTCCTGTAAAAGTGGCTATCGTAAATGTGATTAATAATGCAATCGCCAATGAAGGCAATAATTTACTATCCTCAGCCGCGCTAAAGTCTACCAGAAATCACAAGCCAACCGTTTTAGCATTCATGGCTAATATGGTAGCAGCTAACGATTTATTCCCGGCCACCAAATCATCGATAGAAGATAAGCCCGAAGATGTTCTTAACATCATCAATGTAGCTGTTGTACTTTATCCAGACTTCGCTCAAGAAGTGATTAATGCTGCGGCAATAACGGGTGTAATAGACCCTAATGAAGCTTTACTTGCGGCGATAGCAGCAGGTGCCGATCCTACTACTGTGTCAGAAGCAACAGCAGCCGGTGGCGCTGTTAACGGAGCAGGTCTTCCTTTTGACGGATTAGGTGGTGGCGGAAACGGCAATGGAGATATTAGCGCTTCCCCTAACTAATATATAAATTTGTGTCTTGAAGCCAAGGTTTTATCCTTGGCTTTTTATTAGTCAATATGAACAAGTGTTCATCTCGTCTATGGAATTTGTTTTGCACCGTTTTCTGTGGAATTATCTTTTATTACTTTTAGTTTGGTTGCCTATACCCTTAGGTTCTAATCGACCTTGGGCTTGGCTGATTTTTGAGCTATCTGCCTTTGGTATTATGCTCGGTTGTGTGGTGCTAAAGCGACACGACGAATGGTTGGGACTAGCTAAATATAAAACTCCCATTGTTCTTTGGTTGGCCTTTCTTGTTATCTGTTTATTACAAATATTTCCACTTCCAGCAAGCTTAACTGAACTGATATCACCTAACAGACTCAGGGAGCAACTCACATCACCCACGCAATGGTATTATTTGTCTACTGACCTGGGTCAGAGTCAAGTCAGCTTTATCAAGAGTTTGGGGTACTTTTGTGTATTTTTAAGCTGCTTGCTCTTAATTAATAATGAAAAACATCTACGTCGGCTACTGTTAGTAATATTGCTCAGTGGCACCTTTCAGGCTATCTATGGCGTATTCGAAGTACTCTCAGGTTACGGTTTTAGCCCCGTTTTTGACTTAGCTATAAGTGAGTCTGCCACTGGTAGTTTTGTTTACAAAAATCATTTTGCTAATTTCCTTATGCTGTGTCTTAGCGCAGGGGTCGGCTTAATGGTGACAGATATCGAAATCAATAAATCTCACAAAGCGCAAGACTGGCGTATAGGATTAATAAACACCTTACTCAGCAGCAAAACAGTGATTCGAATTTGCCTCGCTATAATGGTTATTGGCCTAGTTATGTCACGCTCTCGAATGGGCAATGTTGCATTTTTCTCAGCCATGATAGCAGTGAGTGTGTTTGTGTTTTTGCTGGATAGAAAAAAATCAAAAGGCCTAGGTCTGCTGCTTATTAGTATGCTCATTATAGATTTGTTTATTGTTAGTCATTGGTTCGGTTTGGACAAAGTACAACAGAGGTTAGCAGAAACCAGTCTCAGTCAGGAGAATAGAGACGAGGTCGTTCTAGACTCTCTACCGATAGTTAAGGATTACTCAATAATAGGAGCAGGTGCCGGAAGTTTTTATAGCGTTTTCCCTGGATACAAAAATTCGCTCATAAATGCTTTTTATGACCATGCCCACAATGACTATTTAGAAATATTAATTGAATACGGCATCTTAGGTTTCACTTTCTTAGGCCTGCTTGTACTGTTCTCATTTATTAAGGCTATGACCGCACTCAAAAAAAATGCTAGCCCGGTTTCTAAGGGTACTGCGTTCGCTTGCCTTATGGCCTATCTAGGAATGTTAATCCATATGTCTGTTGACTTTCCTCTGCAAGCCCCAGCTAACGCTGTTTATTTTGTTATATTGCTCGCTTTGCCTTTGATTTCCAAAAACATAATAGTTAATCCCTCAGCAAGAAATTGACAGATTAAGACAATGAGAGATACGGCTAACTGGTGCTGTAGTGGGCATGTAACTTCATTTGCATTTCGGAATGAGCTTTCTAATGGTCAAGTCTTCATTTTTCAGCCAGTGACAGACTAATGCCTGCGACTCATATGCAGAAATAAGCTTTATTACTCGATCTCGAGTGTTCGGATGCTTGAGGCCAAGCGCCAGCCTTCGATGAAATTCTGGACGAATATTTAACAACATAAAATGATTGTTTGCATAGAGTGCAAAGCCTAATTCAATTACAACAAGGTGCACGTCTGGTTTGTGTGGGCCGAGCTGTGTGGCGCGCTCAAAATAATATAACATCTGCTCGTCAAACTCTTGTAATCGCCATTTAAGCTTAAGCAGAGAAGCCCAAGAATCAGGCCAAAGGGGTCTTAATTCGGTCGCACGTAGATATTGCTTTTTTGCCTCTAACAAGCCACTTTCATGTTCTTCATAGCCAAATATATATCCCCATTCGTTAACTTGTGCCAAGAGATCCCAATATTCAGCATAGTGAGGGTGATATAACACCGCTTGTTGAGCCTCAGCCTTAATCCGCGAATAGTCATTGTTGTTGTGCTCTGATGGCAAATCTTGCCAATGTTTAAGCATATTGATCACAGAGTAATTATGAAAACTGGCCATGCCAAAATACAGGGCTTGATGCAAACCGAAACCACACAATATGATGATAAAAACCATTACAAAGTAATGAGATATTTTCATACTGCTGCACCAATAATCAAACTATCGGGAAAGGTCATTTGCTTGATTTACAGCTTTGGATGAGTGGCGACAAACAGGTTTTTCTGCCGGTCCACTGCTTTAAGACGCACAAGTATCAAAACAAGTGATAACGTTAATAAAACACTTAAACAGAAACTTAGACTCACAATCACTGCTCTATTGGGTTTTAACAGTGTAGTCGTGTAATTACCTATGGGTATATTCATGTCCATTGGCTGTGTGGCGGCAAAACTGGCCATTTGATTCAGCGTCTCAAGCTCTTGTGAAGTCAACTCAATTGAGCTCTCAAAGCCACGGAGCTGAAACTTATAATAAGCCGCTTTATTTAAATCCGAGTCATGAACATGAGGATATGATTGAGTACTATTTGACTCAACTTGCTGCTGAACTTGCGCAAACATCTGTATCTTTGTCTCAGCAACGCCCTGCACATATAAGTCTGCGGCTAAGGTGGCAATAATAATAGCAAAAGCAGCCCTTCGGTCTGTATAGTCAATATATACCTCATTTTTATTCATTGAATAACGCAGCTGCAAATTTTGCATAATTTGCTCTAATGAATAATTACTTTTTAGCATTCCCAGTTGTTTTGATGATAGCGGCTCTGGGTCTTGTTGTGGCATAAAAGGTAACACAGTCCTGATTTCTTGTTTGAGCTGAGCAATAGTTACATATTCTGTTATGGCTTTTTCTAATTCGCTGTCTACATCAATTAATTTAAATTTCCTTAATTTTATTAAAACGCCTTTAGCCATGTTCTCCAATAACATTGCTGCATAAATACGTTCTAATTCCTTTTGCTTAAACGTATCTGTAAAAGGAAAATATGCTGTACCAACTGACGCCATTTCCAGGGGTGAAAACTCCAGCTTAGCCGTCCCTAGATAACTAGTGGGTAAGGTACTCACTACCAATATTGTCAGGACTGTGAGCAAAATAGACAGGCGCAACACTCGCCACTTATAGTCTTTGACGGCCTGCCAATATAACTCAGTCATGAAAGGTTTCTCGCATAAAAACACAATATTAAAAATGGCATAACTGATTGAATCCATTTACGTGTTAAGTAGACAAAATAGTGTGACTATTTTAGTTATTGTAAACCAGCAAGATATACCAAGTTAATACCTAGCATCCATCGCAGCATGTCACTCTAATGATACTTATAAGCAAGAGCGAGTTGCCAACACAGCAATATGACAAAAGTAGTTGAGTCAGTTTTACACTCTTTGTACTCAGTTGTAGGCGTGCCCAACTAAGCACTGTAACAGGCCTAGAATACAGGTTTTATAGAGATTTTAGCTAGTCTTAGCTCAAAATAAGTCTGAATGGCACAGCTCACCTTACTCTCTTTGAGCATCTCAATATGCTGAAAAAGACTAGGTCTAATGAATGAATTTACTGTTGAGGGTTTTACACTCAATGTCATCAGCAACGAAGACTGAATCGTCATTGAGTGAATTAATTAAATAAATTGAACAATGTTGACTTTTCACCCTGTTTAGCAAGGTAGTTGGCTGTCTCTTTTTGACCAGCTTCTATCGCCATTTTTTCTGCATTTTTACCGTCTTTGTTACGCCGACTAATATCAGCACCTTGCGCTACTAAATGCGTAACACACTCTAGATGACCATTAGTCGCAGCCAACATCAATGCAGTTAAACTCGATTTATTACGCAGCTCTGTATCTGCTCCCTGCTCAATTAACAACAATAAAATATCATCAAAACCGCTGCTGGCAGCAACAATAAGTGGTGTATTATTTTGCTCATTGAGTACGTTTATTTTTGCCTTGTATTGCAGTAAAAGAGCAACGGTCTCACGGTCGCCAGATTTTGCCGCTACGAATAAGGCTGCATTCCCTTCATTATCAGTCATATCTATCGCAGGTGCATGATCCAAAAGTAAACGAATCAATTTCAGTTGATGATTCTTCACCGCCAACCATAAGGGCGTCTGCCCCAATTTATTTTGAGGATTAACCCTAGCATTTTTATTGATCAATTTGGTGGCAAGTTCAAACATGCCCTTTTGGGCAGCCAAATGCAGGATACTCTGATTATCAAAGCTCGCATTAGGATTAGCGCCCACCTCAAGCAGTTGAATAGCAATTGCCTCCTGCCCTTCTTGAACAGCCAGTAGCATTAGCGAAGAAAGTTGCTCATCACTAAGCTCCATATTGGAATCCTGCTTTAAGAGTAAGTTTACCATAGCACTATGATGCTGTTGAATGGCTAAATGAAGTGCAGTTCGCCCATCTGGCAATTGCCAATTAATCGCTGCGCCTTTGCTTAAAAGCAACTCAGCGACCTCAACGTGCCCTTGCCACGTAGATCTAAGTAAAGGCGTATATTGTTGGGTATCAAGGGAGTCAACCGAAGTGCTGGAGGACAATAAAGCCGCGACCATATCGATCTGGCCTCGCCATGCCGCTACATTTAAAACTGGCCAGTCTTTATAGGGCTCATTTTCAGCAATATTGCTAACAAAGGATTCAGCATTTTTACGGATGATTTGTTTGTTTAAACTGTTGTTTGCCAATGGTTTGTGCTCAGTCGCGCCATACTTAAGCAATAGTGAAGCCAGCGCTGACGGGGCTTTCGCAATATCCAGTGCACTGTTGGCACTGAGATTTTCTAAATTTGGGTTTGCTCCCGCCGACAATAATATCTCAACTAACTCGACATTTTGTTTACGGCTTGCATAAATGAGTGCGCTATTACCCAGGGAGTCCTGCTGGTCGAGTTGCACCTGATAATTCAATAAGGCCTTCACGACTGTCTTATTGTTTAATTCTACCGCTTGAATAAGTGGAGTGATTTTTTGTGGTCCAATAAAATTGACATCAGCGCCACGCTCTAACAACAATCTAACCACGTCTATATTATTAGTTTCAATGGCTCGCATTAAGGCCGAATAAGTAAAGGAGTCACTCACATTTGCCTGTGAACTCGTTTTTAATAGTCGTTTCAAAGTCGACAAATCTTGTTTGCGAATTGCCTCAAATAAGGTGTTTGAATCCAAGGCATAACTTACCTTTTGTGCAGCAATAGCAGCTATTTTTTTGTTAGCTTTATAAATACCATTGTCGCTCGCTTTTTGAAACCAGACTAAGGCCTGATCTATATCCTGCACGACTCCACTGCCTTGCTCATATAAGCAGGCTAGTTCAAATTGGGCTTGAGCATGTCCTTGCTTGGCTGCCATATAGAACCATCGAAATGCTTCTTTATCGTTACTACTGGTACCTCTGCCCCTAGCATAAAGTGAGCCCAACAAATATTGCGCTTCCACATTGTCTTGCTTGCTTAGAGGTAACAGCAAGATAAGGGCTTGCTCAAAATCTTTAGTACGTATTGCCGTTTTTGCCTCTGATAACGATTGGGCATAGCTTGTGATACTGAAAAAAGTCAGTAAAACGATGCAGGTTAATCGGCTAAAAAACAGCATAATATGCCTACTCAGAGCCATGTTTTGTTTCGATGGAGATACCTACTTTTTGTAAAAATGGGGTTGGCATAATTCCACCAGCACAGACAATAACCGCATCATTAGCAAAGTGAGACTGCTTACCATCCTGTTCAATAACTACTTCAGTGGCAGAAATTTTGATAACCGTAGATTGCAACATCACACTCAGTTGCCCTTGCTGTTCAGCTTTTTCGACTTTTTGCCTGTTTTTCATTTTTGCACGATTAAATGAATTGGCTCGATACGACAATATGACATGACTTCCTGTTTGCTCAGCTATGCTGGTTGCTGCTTCTAATGCGCTGTCGCCTCCACCCACAACTAATACCTGTTGCCCCGCATACTGCAACGGATCAATAAGCCGATAGACCACTTTGGATAAGCTTTCCCCTTCCACATCCAAGGTTCTGGGCGTGCCTCTGCGCCCCAATCCTAGCAAAATAGTTTTAGCCAGATACTGGCCCTTGGTCGTCGTTAGTTTAAAACCGACATTTAAACTCTCGATATCTTCTAAACGCTCATTAAAGTTTATTTTAAGTCCGGTTTTTTCAATAATATTCTGCCAAAATTCCAACAAGGCTTCCTTTGTTGTCTCGCGAAACTTAACCATGCCGACCAAAGGTAAATTAACAGGTGCAGTCATGACGATCTTATTGCGCGGAAAATGTGAAACAGTCCCCCCCAAAGAGTCTTGTTCGATAGTGATAAAATTTAAACTATTTTGTTTAGCGTTTAACGAAGCGGCAATACCGGCTGGACCCGCACCAACGATCACCACATCTAACATGTCTTTAGGTGCCACTTTGAGTTGACGCACCACCTTGGTCACGGCATCGACGGCTTGTGAACCTTGTTCTACGGCATTGCGGATTAACCCCATTCCACCTAACTCGCCAGCGATAAAGATGCCTGATACGTTGGTTTCAAAATTAGGCTTTAAGGTTGGTATATCGATACCTCTTGTTTCGGTGCCAAATACTAAGGTGATAGCGTTAGTGGGGCAAGCCGACTTACATGCACCATGGCCGATGCAATTAGCAGGTTGAATGAGCTGTGCTTTGCCATGAATCAAGCCAAGCACATTGCCCTCCGGACAGGCGATTGTGCAAGCACCACAGCCTAAACAAAGATAAGGATCGATAACCGGATGTAAGCTGGCCGGCTCAATCAAACCGGCTTGCATAGATTGATCTTGTAATTGCAGCGCTACCTGATGAGCTCTTTTTTTGACCACCACCACTACACCCCAAATAAATAGCATTGGCAGAAGATAGGCCAATAATGGGTAACTCTGTAAGAATGCCATAGTTTGCTCTATATCAAAGTAATGTTTAAAAAATGACTTACTATTTTATGACTTTGTCGATGAAAACGCCTATTTACAAGGTCGAAATACTTAGCTAGGTATTAAATGACATCCTTTATCACAGCTAGATTATGCAATACTTTACTTAACACTGACTTAACAATTGCAATACTTACCTTAAGCTTTGCTTAAGGTGAATGAACTAACTTTTGAGACGAATTGAAAAAGTAATTCAAAAACTTGGTTGCTTAGCACCGTTTTTGAATCTCTAAGCTTAGCGTTATTTCGTCTTTATTAATAAAGACATTGAGGATTTGCCTTTCCATGCAAGCAATTAAAAGTAATAAAGTCTTAGTTGTCATTTTTTCCATAGTGGTGATAGCTATGCTCGCTTTGCTGATTTTGCGGCCACGAGAAACCCCAAACAACCAGGGATTTAAAGATACTGAACAACAAGTAGCGCAAACTTCTGAGTCATCCGCGTCTGTAACGTCAAAACAAAACAAACAAATCGCTCCCGTTGAAGATTTATTATTTAATCTTGAACAACGCTTAAGTAAACAACCTGATGACATGCAAGGCTGGTTATTATTGGCTAAATCCTATCGTTATTTGCAACGAGATAGTGATGCAGAATCAGCCTTAGAAAAAGCGCAAGCACTAGGATTTAACGGCACACTGGACTCGGAGCAAGCGAGTACCATGCGCAAGCCTGACCCGCTAAATCAATTAACGACTCCCATGCCGATGAGTGATTTTTTGCAAGATTATTTGGTTAAGAATCCCGCTAAGCCCAACAGTTCGAGCAAGGGTAAGCAGCACTTAGCTGACGAAACCAAAGGAACAATATTACTTAAAGTGGCACTTTCGCAAGGACTTGCCCAAACAATCAGTCCCGATACTGCTGTGTTTATTTTTGTTCGACCTTATATTGATCAACAAGTAATGGCTGCGGGCCCTCCCCTTGCCGCTGTAAGAAAAACAGTACGGGACTTGCCGCTGTATATTGCCCTAAACGATAAAATGGCAATGTTGCCAGGCCATACCATTAGTAGTGCAACACAGGTGGTGGTGGGCGCTAGGCTAGCGATATCAGGAAATCCGCTCAAACAACAAGGTGATATTGAGCAACTATCTCAAGCTATTTCTACTGATGAACAAGCTACGGTAAGTTTAGTCATCGTTGATGATCTTGCCGCCAAGGGCCAAGGTTGAAAGTTATGCACGCTAATTCTGTCCGCCTGACACCGTCTCAACAGCTCAAGCCTAATAAAAACAGTCGAGTACCCATCGTTGTTTTTTCAATGCTGATTATTTTACTGCTTGTTTTAGGTTGGCAAATGCGCGACGAATACTTTATTACCGCGCAAAACGGTGTGGGTTATGCTCTGGGTATTATCGGTGGCTCTATGATGTTGTTGCTACTTATATATCCCCTTAAAAAGCGCTTCCCTCAGTCGAAACTGCTGTTTTTTTCTACCCGAAATTGGTTCCGCATTCATATGATGTTGGGCATCGTGGGTCCGCTACTCGTGCTTTTTCACTGCAATTTTAGTTTGGGCTCAACCAACAGTAATATTACTTTGGCTAGCATGATACTCATGGTTAGCAGTGGACTGTTTGGACGTTTTATCTATGGCAAAATCCACCATGGCCTCTATGGCAATAAAATTATGTTACAGGAGCTTTTGCACTCCAAAATTTTAGCCCGTGAGCAGATCAATGATTCAGCACTCGCGGTTAATTCAATTTCGCCAGAACAAATGAAAATAATTCAACATTGCGAGCATAAACTGCAAAAAGTGAATACGGTGTTTGGTAGTTTGTCCACCAGTTTCTCCCTCAGTCTAACCACGCGCTTTGCACAAAGACGGCTCAAAAAAGAGATAAAAGCGTCATCAACTGAGCTCGAGACCTTGAACCACCTGTTTGATTATTTACAGGCCGTGAGAAAAATCGCTAATCTGGCTTTTTATGAGCGACTATTTTCGTTGTGGCACTTGCTGCATATGCCCATTTTTTTCATGTTGGTGATTACCGGATTTGTTCATGTCTATGCCGTTCATAGGTATTAAACTCATTAGCTGCTGTAGCTTTCTAATCTTCGAGCTGGGTGTTTAAAACTATGTTAAAAAAATACCTATTCATCCTGCAATATGTGCTTCTAATACTGCTACTCAGCAGTTTTAGCTCGCAAGCACAAGAACCCAGTTTTTCACTTAAAAAGTTGATGATGCCCGGCGAAGTTCACCGCACTCATGCCAAGTTTGAACATGAGTGCGATAGTTGTCATGGAGCATCGACCGAAACCTCAGCTAACAGTTTGTGTTTAGATTGCCATAAAGTCATCGCCCAAGATCTGCTCGAATCAACAGGTTTTCACGGCCATGCTCCCCTTGTGAAAAATCAAGACTGTCAAGCTTGTCATTCGGAACACTTGGGACGGGAGGGTGATATCGTTAATTTTGATGCTGACCACTTTGATCACAACTTAGCTGACTTTCAATTAGATGGTCGTCACATTGGTGTTACTTGTCAGAGTTGTCATTTAGCTGACAAAAAATTCAGTGAGGCGCCACAAGAATGTGTAGCTTGCCATTTAAAAGATGATAAGCATAACGGTGCATTTAAACAAAGCTGTGCAGATTGTCATACCACACAGCAGTGGAATAAGACGACCTTTGACCACGGAAGTACCGACTTTGTGCTGCTTGGCCAACATCAGCAAACAAGCTGCAATGCCTGTCACCCAGATCAAAGTTACTTCGATACCCCCAAAGAGTGCGTTTCGTGTCATGTACTCAACGACGTACACAGTGGTAATAATGGAACAGAGTGTAAAAGTTGTCATCAAGCACAAAGTTGGCAAAAAATTAGTTTTGACCACAGCGCCGACACTGACTTTGCCTTGTTAGGTGGTCATGCTAACGTTAGTTGTAATGCCTGTCATACAAGCCCTGTATTTGATAAAAAACCAGGCAATACCTGTGTAGATTGCCATAAGAATGATGACCAACATCGCGGATTAAACGGGACAAATTGCCAAGCGTGTCACACAGAAGTCAATTGGTCTGAAACCAGTTTTGATCATAATACTGACACTGAATTTCGACTCAACGGTGCCCATAGTGAGTTAGCTTGCACTAATTGCCACCAACTCGGCAGCAAACATAAAATAATTGGAAAAAACTGTGTCAGTTGTCACCTTAAAGATGATGCCCATAATGGGCAACTCGGAAATACATGTGAGAACTGTCACAATGAATCAGATTGGACAAAAGAGCTTAAATTTGACCATGAACTGTCTAATTTCCCTCTGCTCGGTATGCATGCCATCGCAACTTGTGACTCTTGTCATGCCACGCCACAGTTTCACGACGCCAAAACCGCTTGTATCAATTGCCATGAAAATGATGATTTCCATAACAAAACCTTAGGTAGTAACTGTGCATCTTGCCACAACCCCAACGATTGGATGCTCTGGCAATTCGATCATAGCTTGCAAACTGACTTCCCTCTGGAAGGCGAACACCAAGGGCTAAGTTGTCAAGCATGCCATACCACAAAAGCCACTGACAAGGTTGAACAAGATAGCGCCTGTTATGCCTGTCATGCTCAAGACGATAAACACCAAGGCAGATTTGGTCGCAACTGTCAAAGTTGTCATGTTGCCACTGGATTTAATGAGATAAGGATAAAATAATATGCAACTCGCGTTTTTTGTCCGACATATTCGCTCACCGCTCCTAACGTGTGGGATGTTATTGATTTTACTGTTAGTGTCAGCGCATGCGCTGGCTACTGCATCAGAGTTTGATCACTTTGATACTGGTTTTCCTCTAGAGGGATTGCATGAAAGAGTGCAATGCGACAGTTGCCATGTGTCTGGTGTCTTTAAAGGTACTCCAAAACAGTGTTCCACCTGCCATATGCAAGGAGGTGTTGCTCAAACAGCTAAACCCCTAAATCACATTGCCAGTACTAATCAATGCACCGATTGTCATACTACTCGGAGCTGGGAACAAGTTCCACGTGTTGACCATGCCTCACTCACAGGCAGTTGTCAGACTTGTCATAACAACACACTGGCTGTCGGTAAACCCATTAGTCACATACCGACTACTGACACTTGCGATGACTGCCACATTCCAAATAGCTGGATGATTGTCAACTTTGATCATAACGCTGCCAATGGAGCGTGCGTAAATTGCCATCAAGGTACGAGCGCAACGGGCAAAAACAGCTCACATATTAATACCAGTAATACCTGCGATGATTGTCATACCAACCAAGCATGGTTGCCAGTAAGCAGAGTCGACCATGATGCCGTTTTTGGTAGTTGTAACTCATGCCATAATAATGTGGTGGCCACGGGCAAACCAGTTAATCATATTCCGAGCGATGGAACATGCGACAACTGCCATGTCACGTCAACTTGGCAAGGGGCACGTTTTGATCACGACGGAATTGTTGCGCAATGCTCATCTTGTCACAATGGCGCCATAGCAAGCGGTAAAAACACCAGCCATTTAGCCACTACAAATATCTGCGAAGACTGCCATACAAGTCAAACATGGAGCCCTGCGGCTCGCGTTGACCATGCTTCAGTCTTAGGTACCTGTAGTTCATGTCACAACAATGTAGTTGTATTAGGTAAACCGACCAGTCATATCAGTTCAACTGAAACCTGTGATGATTGCCATGTGACGAATAATTGGAAGCAAGTGAATTTTGATCATAATGCCGTTAACGGTAATTGCAGTTCCTGCCACAATGGCACCACTACCACGGGTAAAAATAGCAATCACATCAATACCAATAACTTATGTGAAGATTGCCATCTAACCAATGCTTGGGTCCCCGTTCTCCAAGTTGACCATGCCTCAGTCAACGGTACCTGTAGCTCATGTCACAACAATGTGGTTGCTCTAGGTAAACCAAGCAATCACATCACTAGCAGTGATACCTGCGATGATTGCCATGTGACGAATAATTGGAACCAGGTGAATTTCGATCATAGTGGCATTACTAGCAATTGTAGCTCTTGCCACAATGGGACTACCGCCACAGGGAAAAACAGCAATCACATCAATAGCAATAATCTGTGTGAAGATTGCCATCTAAGCAACGCGTGGGTGCCGGTAGCACAAGTCGATCATGCCTCAGTCAACGGTACTTGCAGCTCATGTCACAACAATGTAGTCGCCTTAGGTAAACCCACTAACCATATTACTAGCACTGATACTTGCGATGATTGTCATGTAACGACAAGTTGGAACAATGTCAATTTTGATCATAGTGGCATTACAAGCAATTGTAGCTCTTGCCATAATGGTACTAACGCAACCGGTAAAAATAGCAATCATATTAATACCAATAACCTATGTGAAGATTGTCATCTAAGCAACGCTTGGTTGCCGGTGACACAAGTCGATCATGCCTCGGTCAACGGTACCTGCAGCTCATGTCACAACAATGTAGTCGCCTTAGGCAAACCAACTAACCATATCACTAGCAGTGATACTTGCGATGATTGTCATGTAACGACAAGTTGGAGCAATGTCAATTTTGATCATAGTGGCATTACAAGCAATTGTAGCTCTTGCCATAATGGCACTAGCGCAACAGGTAAAAATAGCAATCACATCAATAGCAATAATCTGTGTGAAGATTGCCATTTAACTAATGCGTGGATGCCGGTAGCACAAGTCGATCATGCCTCGGTCAACGGCACCTGTAGCTCATGTCATAACAATGTAGTCGCTTTGGGTAAACCAAGTAATCACATCACTAGCAGTAATACCTGCGATGATTGTCATGTGACGACACGTTGGGATGATGTTAGATTTGATCATAGTGGAGTGACTGGCACTTGCAGCAGCTGTCATAACGGCTCAATCGCAACAGGCAAACACAGTGCTCACGTGCAAACCAACGCTGAATGTGAAGAATGTCATTCCAATGTAGCTTGGATCCCAGCGAACTTTAATCACAACGCTGTTATTGGTTCATGTTCTAGTTGTCATGATGGTTCTCAAGCACAAGGAAAACCGTCTAATCACTTTATAACCACTGAACAGTGCGACACCTGTCACAATACCAACAACTGGTCAAGTATCGACTTTAACCATTCTTCAGCAAATTATCCGGGGGACCATCGCTCAAATGTAGGCTGCTTAGATTGTCACACGAACAACAATCAAATGTTAAGTTGGCCGCATAGTAACTACAAACCAGATTGCGCAGGCTGTCATGCTAACGACTTTAAAGCAGATGAACACACAAAAATTGCGAGTCCCAATGTACGTTATACCGTTAGCGAACTTCGAGATTGCGCTGGGGCCTGTCATATTTATACAGATTCATCGCTGACGACGATTAAAACTCGACGCAATAGCAAACACCGCACCACAGATGGCGATTTTGATTAAGGCATGACCATGAACTTTATCCTCAATCTTGGCAAAATATTATTTTTGTTTTTACCCTTGCTGGCAAAACAGAGGTGGTTTTATCTTGTGCTAACCCTTGGTTTTACCAGCCAAATCGTGCATGCACAAATAGTCGATAATGTTGAAATTATCCCTACTTCACAGGGTTATGAGATTGAGATCCATTTTACCAGCCCCTTACGTTATCAAAATTATGCACCAATAGTGGCCAGTAAAACCCTAGATATTTTTTTAAAAACTGACACAAGAACCAGTCAAGTGGGGTATGAAGGTTTAAATGAAAGAGTCGATCTGAGCTGGGATATAAGTATACCAACTGCTCTAGTAGAATTAACTTATGATGGTGAGCTAGTTGATAACCCAAGAATCACCGCACGTTTTAAGCGGGCGCTAAGGTCTAATGTGCGAGCCAGTGCTGATTTTCGTTCCATCATAATTGCCGTGATTGATCCACAAATCGCTAACCATCAAGCCACTGAACAAAAGCAAGATACTGGCACAAGCATTGATTTGCTGATCGCAACGTTAAAAGATAAAAGTGTCGTGCTCGCGAAGATTTTGTCTGACGCAAATCAAAGTATGCTGGATAAAGATTACTCAAAAGCGGTAAGGCTGTTGAGTAAAGTCAGAGACGAAAGTGATGGAGAGGTGCAACAGCGCGCGCAAGAATTAATCGGCGTATCTCGCGAATTAAATGAGCAATTAGCCCAGGCCAAAGCCGAGTATACTCGGTATTTAGAAGACTACCCCAGTAGTGAAGGCGCGCCTCGAGTTAAGCAACGATTAGATGCTATGCTGACTGCGGCTCAGGCCCCTAAACAAAGACTAAGAGCCGCTAAACCAAGCAAAATTACCAACGATAATGAATGGCAATCGCAGTTTTATGGCAGCTTTGCCCAAACCTACTATCGAGATGAAACGTCTCAGCAAGATCAGCCTAGTCAATTGCTGCGCTCTAATCTAAATAATGATCTCGATTTTGTTGCCAAAGTCAGTAAAGGTGACCTTGAATTAGGGTCCCAATTTGTGGGCTCTTACCGCAAAGATTTTATGGATCAAGCAAAAGGAAACGAGTTTATCCCGAGCATATTGTACTTTGATGGAAAATTAAAAGAACAAGGTTTATATGCGCGGGTAGGTCGGCAGTCATTTAATTCTGCAGGAATATTGGGGCGTTTTGATGGCGCTCGACTTGCTTATGATATCAATGACCACTATCGAATCAACGCGGTGATGGGCTACCCAATCAATTATTCAGATAAATCAAAGATCAACTCAGATGTCAGCTTTCAAGGGTTCAGTATCGATATTCAATCGATTTGGACGGGCTGGGATTTTAATACTTTTTATATCAGTCAACAAAATTACCAAGTAAAAGATCGTGAGGCGATTGGTGGAGAAATTCGCTATAGAGATGAAGATAAGTCCCTTTTCACCCTGATTGATTACGATATTTTATTTAATGACCTGAATATTTTTCTATTTATTGGCAATTGGAGTCTAAATGAAAACAACAACATTAACCTTGTTGTTGATTATCGTAATAGTCCAATCTTGACCACTAACAATTCCATTCAGGGACAAGGTGTCTCGAGCCTAGACCAGTTATTAGAGCGATACACCGAGGACGAGTTACAGCAATTAGCAAGGGACAGAACAGCAAAAACCCAATCAGTTAGTACATCATTAACTCATGAGTTTAATCAAGCGTGGCAAATTGTGGGTGAACTGACCTATTCAAAATATGGCGAAACCTTAGCCAGTGAAGGTATTGAAGCCTACCCAGCCAGTGACAATGAATTTATGTATTCACTGCAGTTAGTGGGCAATAAAGTGGCCTTTGATACTGATACAATGATTGTGAGCTGGCGTTATGCTGACTTGACGCGTTCCACCACACAATCCTTAAATAGCAACTGGCGATTTAATATCAATAGTGAGTTTCGTGTTAATCCAAGATTACGTATCGATTATAGAAAATCAAAACTCAACGACGACGAGCGATGGATTTACAGGCCCTATATGCGTTTAGACTACCGCTATGAAAAATGGCTAAAATTTGAATTTGATTTCGGCTACGAATGGCTGGATGAAACATTTTCAGGGCTAAGTCGAAAAACCACAGGGTATTTTATTAACGTCGGTTATCGAGCTCAATTTTAGTAAAGTCCTGGCAATCGCAAGCCGTTCAAAACACTAGAAGGCCAGTATTATGACAGATTGCCTGTTACTCAAGGAGTAGACGACCAATAGTGATTAAATCGCTCGTTGGCTAACTTCGCAAGCTCACGATTATCGTCATCCTTGGCGGAAAACTCAACGCGACAATCGAGCTTTGAACAGTTTAAGACAAAATAAATAGTGTCAAACTCATTATTTCGCATAATTAAGCCGACACGGGAAGCGACAATTTCTAGGGTAATATTTTCATCGAGTGATACTGCCGAACCGAATCCGTATCCATGAGCAGTGTTATAACTAGAAATTTTTGCATATTGCACAGCAGTGGTAGCGGTATTTGTACGTACCGTACTTTCTTTATGAAACTCACTACTTTTACGCTGGATCTTATATTGGTTTAGCAACAAACTCATGCAAACCAGAGCCAAGGCCGCTGCATAAAAAACCGTAGTACCAAGCAACAGTTCTTTCTTTTCGAATCCATCAAAAAATCTCATCATCCGTGCCTATTACTTTTGTTTTTTTAATGTTAAAAATAGCGAACTATCGTCTATTTTTTACTCTAACAAATTTAGATATAAAATCAACAACTGCGGTTAATTTGTTCGTCCCTAAAGGAACTCCTACAAGGGGGGCTTTGGCTTGTTGCTCGCCGCTAGACGCTCGCATCGGCCTGTTACTCTTGCGCCGCCAAGATCCACAACAAAGCATCTAATCCGCCGCGGCGAATAGATACATCTGCTTGCTCTCGCACTATGGGTTTGGCATGCAAAGCAACGCCAAGCGCGGCGGCTGACATCATCAGCAAGTCATTGGCACCATCGCCCATGGCGATAGTTTGACTGTGTGGGATTGACCACTTCTGTGCTAGGGCTAACAAGGTTTGTGCTTTGACCTGAGCATCAACAATATCACCTGCCACCTTGCCCGTGAGCTTGCCATCAATGATCTCTAGTGTATTAGCAACAGCGCCGTCGAGATCTAAGCGCTCAGCCAAGTAGTCAGCGAAATATGTAAAACCCCCTGAGGCAATGGCCACTTTCCAGTTATATTGTTTGAGTAATCTAACCAGATTAGCCGCCCCCGGCATCAGAGGTAAGCCGTCGCGCACAGTTTGCAAGATAGCTTCATCAGCATTGGCTAAACAGGATACCCGAGTGCGTAAACTCTGGGCAAAATCTAACTTCCCTTGCATTGCTAGCGCGGTGACTGCCGATACTTCTTGGCCCACACCGGCCAATATGGCGATATCATCAATACATTCACAGGCAATAACCGTGCTGTCCATGTCCATCAGTAATAAGCCACTTTCTTTAAGTATAGGGACTTGAGCAAACAAACATAGCTCTAGACTAAAACGATTAGCGGCGGTCTCGAGTTGTGGTTTTACTTCTTCGGCACTGCTTAGCATATTCACTTTGCCAACTACTGCAAAACCTTGCACACCTTTAACCTGAACTACCTGCCAATACTGCACATTGATACAGTTAATCAGACAGTCTGCAACCTTGTGCAAACTTTGCAAATTGAGACCTTCGGTGAAGACCAACAAATGCTGCTCGTAGCGCTCAAGGGTAAAATCGCTGTCATTTGACTCGTCTTGTGCAGTCTCTAAAAGAGTAGAATCTGTGTTTAGCACATTTCCACTCAAAGAAAAGCGGACTAATCCTTGCTCGACCAACTGTGTTAAAAACGCTGATGAAACTAACTGTGAGGGTGAAAGAGTTAATGCAAACACAAACAAGGGATCCTTAGTAAAAATGGGCAGCGTTTGAACAATAAACAAGGCAATGCTGCAATACGATTTAATCCATGTTAACCAAAGGATTAATCATTTTCTACGGGCGTCTTAGTCCAGTTCTGTTTTATCTATACGTTTTAAGTTGAATTTAAGCCCTAGGTAAGCAAACATAGCTCAATATTGATTCGTTCATACCCTATTCACTGGTTCAAAAGTTGTCAACATGACTATTGCCTTACAGCCTATCGCCACCATTCACACTCCATACAAACAAAAATTTGCCATACCTCGTCAACCTGGTTTAGCCAAACATGCAATTGGTTTAATTGAGTTTTTGCCCGAATTTGCCGATCCCAATAGTTTACGGGGTATTGAGCAATTCAGTCATCTGTGGCTGGTTTTTCAATTTCATCAAACCGCACAACAAGGCTGGTCTCCGATGGTTCGGCCGCCCCGTCTTGGTGGTAATAAAAAAATGGGTGTATTTGCCACCCGTAGCACCTTTCGTCCTAACCACATGGGTTTATCAGTGGTGGAGTTTGTTGGCGTTGAACATAGTAATGGCAAACTCATACTTAAAGTGTGTGGCATGGACTTGCTCGACGGTACGCCCATATTGGATATTAAACCCTACATCCCCTACGCGGATTCACATCCCCAAGCACTAGGGGGTTTTGCTCAAGAGCAACCCCAGTTAATGTCAGTAAGATATGTACCAGTAGCTATTGAGCAACTCGCTCAATGGCACAAGTCTTACCCACAGTTACAGCAGTTAATTACTGAGGTATTGGCACAGGATCCCCGCCCTGCTTATAGAGCCAACACTGAGCTTGATAAGGTTTATGGTATGAGCCTATATAATCTTAATATTCAGTGGCAAGTGGTTGAGGGCTGTTGTGAAGTGCTGGATATTCAACAAAACATATAATTAGTCTATTTTTGCCTTTAGCCCAGTGATGCCTGCTGATAGAATGGCGCCCGTTTTTTCATTCCTTATATGTGAGATATAGAACCGCATGCGCACTAGCCAATATTTATTAGCAACTCAGAAAGAAACCCCCGCTGATGCAGAAGTCATTAGTCATCAGTTAATGTTGCGAGCCGGAATGGTACGTAAGGTCGCGGCAGGTTTATATAACTGGTTGCCTACAGGTTTGCGAGTGCTAAACAAAGTCGCTGAGATTGTGCGCGATGAAATGAATAAAGCAGGCTCTATCGAAATACTTATGCCAGTGGTTCAACCAGCTGACTTATGGCAAGAATCAGGACGTTGGGAACAATATGGTCCTGAATTATTGCGCATTCAAGATCGTAACAAACGTGACTTCGTACTGGGACCAACCCATGAAGAGGTTGTTACTGCCCTCGTCAAAAACGAAGTGAGTAGTTACAAACAGTTACCTCTTAATTTATATCAAATTCAAACTAAGTTTCGTGACGAAGTGCGCCCGCGCTTTGGAATTATGCGTGGTCGTGAGTTTACTATGAAGGATGCGTATTCCTTTCATATGGATCAAAGCAGTTTAGAGCTAACTTACCAAGATATGTATCAAGCCTACTGTAATATTTTTGAACGCATTGGCTTAGATTATCGTCCAGTTATTGCAGATAATGGCTCAATAGGCGGCAGTGGCTCCCATGAGTTTCATGTATTAGCTGATTCTGGCGAAGATGATATTGCCTTTAGTAATGGCTCAAGCTATGCGGCAAATATTGAAATGGCAGAAGCTTTGGCTCCCGTTGGCGAGCGTCCTGTAGGTGAAAAGGAATTAGCCAAAGTCGCCACGCCTAAGCAGCGTTCTATTGAAGAAGTGGTGGCTTATTTAGATATTAGCGCCGAACAAACGATTAAAACGCTTATTGTTTTGGGCAAACCAGATGATAAGGGACAACAAGGCTTAGTGGCCCTTGTTGTAAGAGGCGATCATCAATTAAATGACGTGAAAGGCGAGAAACAAGCGGGTGTATTTAGTCCATTAACACTGGCCTCAGAGCAACAAATTGAAGACAGTTTACATTGCAGCATTGGTTCAATAGGTCCAGTAGGATTAACCATCCCTGTGATTGTTGACCGCAGCGCAGCTCACTTGGCTGACTTTGTATGCGGGGCTAACCAAACAGATTTTCACTATACCGGTGTGAACTGGGGCCGCGACGTCAGTGACTTCACTATCGCCGATATTCGCAGTGTTATGGTGGGTGACCCTTCACCCGACGGCCAAGGTACCTTAGAAATTAAACGAGGTATTGAAGTGGGTCATATATTCCAATTAGGTAATAAATATTCACAAGCAATGAACTGCGGCGTATTAGACGAAAACGGCAAGTTTCAGGTCTTAACTATGGGCTGCTACGGTATTGGCGTATCACGTATTGTTGCTGCGGCTATTGAACAGAACCATGATAAATTTGGTATTATTTGGCCCGACGCCATCGCGCCATTTAAGCTAGCTATCATTCCAATGAACATGCACAAATCTCCGCGTATCCAAGAAGTAGCTGAAAAGCTGTATAACGAATTAAAAGCAATGGGTGTGGATGTATTACTGGATGATAGAAAGGAACGTCCTGGCGTGATGTTCAACGATATGGAACTGATTGGTGTCCCCCATACGATTGTTATTGGCGAACGTAATTTGGATGAACAAAAAGTCGAATATAAACATCGTCGAAGTGGCGAAAAGCAGATGTTAGATGTCAATACAGTATGCGAGTTTGTCAAACTACTGTAATTATCAGAGTATAAATTGCCGCCGTCGCCCTATAGCGACGGTTTGATTAAACTAAAATACCCTTGCCAGCTAAAATATACTTAAGCTTTCCTTTGAAAATGTTACAGTTTTACAATGATTTAAATTGATTGAGAGTATACTCATTGTGCTTCTAACGGTGCGTTTTGAAGTAGTATGATGGGTAAATAGCTAACGTACCAAGTTGAGAGAGATATTCTATGCAAGTAACCTTTTATGGTGTACGCGGTTCTTGTCCCTCACCGGGTGCGGATTTTATTAAATATGGCGGCAATACGGCTTGTGTGCATGTTGAATTAGACGATGGCAGTGACATTATACTAGATGCCGGTACCGGCATAAAAAAATTAGGTCAAAAACTGGTTAAGAAGAACAACGACATTTATTTATTGTTAACCCACAATCATTGGGATCATATTCAAGGCTTTCCGTTTTTCTCGCCTATTTATCAAACCGATCGCAACATCTATATCACGCCTGGCCAAACCACCTTAGCCGAGGATGATGCCATTCTAAAACAAATGAGCGGCAGTTGTTTTCCTGTGGACTACACCACTCTCTCTTCAAACATTCAGATTGTTGCGAAGCCACAAGGTACCGATGTTTGGTACATTGGTAGCGCTAAAATAAGCCGTTTACAAATGAACCATCCAGGAAGCGGTAGTTCGTTTTCCATCGAAGAAAACGGTAAAAAGTTAGTTTATATCACTGACAATGAACTCTATCCTCCCTATAAAAAAGCCACTGACTTCCTAGATTGGGTTGAATTTGCTAAAAATGCCGATCTTGTCATTCATGATGCGCAATACATGATAGCTGATATGCCTCACAAGGCTGGCTGGGGTCACTCAGTAGCAGAAGAAGCGGTAAAATTAGCGATGGCAAGCCGGGCTAAACGCATGGCTTTATATAGCCATGATCACATCCGCACCGACAGTGAAATTCAAGCGATTGAGGAACACTGCCAAGACGTTATCGCCATCGGAGGAGCAGATTTAAGCTTGTTTGCCGCTGCCGAAGGGATCAGCTTAAATTTGTGACTATGCCAAATGAAATAAACCGCAATGAATACGCTTTATTACTATCCGGTGGGGGTGCTAGAGCGGCATATCAATTGGGCGTCCTTAAGTCGATATCTACCTATTTGGCTCGTAATCATGGGCTACCCTTCCCTATATTATGCGGTAACTCCGCCGGCGCATTTAATGCCACAGGTCTAGCCTGCTATGCATCGTGTTACCATTTAGGGGTTAAGAAACTCGAATCAGTTTGGAAAAACTTTAATACTCGGCAGGTCTATGACAGTGGTGTAAGGGATATCTTTTTTCATCTTTCGCGAAATTTTCTACGTAGCTTTCAATCTGAGCAGCACCAAAGAAAAGCTGCTAGTTTGCTCAACAATCAGCCCCTGCGCCGGTTACTTAGGCACTACTTAGATTTTCATCGCATTGACCGAAATGTTGCAAATGGATATTTACGCGCCATTTGTATTAATGCATCCAGTTACACATCCCATGATTCAATTAGTTTTTTCCAAGGTCATAGCGAATTAAAACCCTGGCTACGTGAACAAAGAAGAGGGGTGCCATGCACCATTAACTCTGAACATTTAATGGCGTCTTCGGCTATTCCTTTGTTATTTCCACCGGTAAAAATGGCCGGAGAATACTTAGGTGATGGTTCAGTGCATCAACTTTCCCCCTTGAGTCCAGCCATACATTTAGGCGCGAGAAAAATAATGGTAGTGGGTGTCGAACAACCACAACGCTTATCTCGTTTTGCCGATATGAGTCGCTTTCCAAGTAGTATTGCTATTGCGGGACATTTACTCGATACCATTTTTGCTGATACCTTACGTTCAGATTTGGAACGTATGGAGCGAATTAATCAAACCATCGCGCATATGACCTATCAACAACGTCAACAAACGCAGTTAAAAACCATTGATTGTTTGGTAATTAATCCTAGTATCAGTTTTAATGAGATGGCCGCTCGACACTTCACTTATATGCCCTCAGGGATCAAGTTACTACTTCGCATGTTAGGTTTGCATGATAAAGCAGATTCAAGTTTGCTCAGTTATTTGTTGTTTGAGAAAGAATTTTGTCGCGAATTAATTGACTTAGGCTACCAAGATGGTTTGGCCAGAAAAGACGAAATAAGAAATTTTTTGAATATTTAAATTTAACACCTCAACATACCCAACACTCGCCAGTTCTGAGTTTAACGCACGATAATTCACGCCTGTCCGCTTAATCTGGCGCGGACACTAACGGACAGTTGTCACTGTCCGAACGGACAGCACCACCCTACAATAGAAAATATTTTCCTATTATAATCAAACACTTAAACAATTAAACTTAATTGGCATGATGACTGCTTTTATAGACTAAACAACGGGATTTACACAGTCGCCAGTCACATTGTTAATTAGGAAACACCATGATTGCTAATACTACCGGACAAGATGAAATTATTACTAAACAGCGGCCAAAAGTTAGCTGGCGCATTGTAGTGATATTGTTAGGGGTCATAACCGTTTCTATCATGACATGGCCAATGTTCAAACAATGGTTTGGGGGTGTTCCTACTATCGCCCGCGATACATTATTGCTCGCTCAAGTGATTAAAGGAGACTTAATTCGCGATATCGCCGTATCCGGCAAATTAGTTGCGGCCAATGCACCGCAACTCTATAGCTCAGAAAGTGGCGTGGTAGATTTATTGGTTAAACCAGGTGACAGTGTAGAGCAAGGTCAAGTTGTTGCTCAAATTGCAAGCCCAGAACTGGCAGCAGAAATACGTCAACAACAAGCCAAATTAGTGAATTTGCAAGTAGATGCCCAGCGTGGAGAGTTGGCAGATAAAGAAGCCCAACTGGAACTAGAAGGTCAGCTCGATTCCAATTTAGTGAGCTTTAATGCGGCTAAACGTGAAAAACAGCGTGCTGATATTTCATATGAAAAACAAGTGGTCAGTGAACTTCAATGGGCGGCGGCGCAAGATACCCTGCAGGAAGCGGAGTTACTGTATAAACATGCCCAGAAAAAAGTCTCACTGGCCAAAGAGCGTTTGCATTTTGAGCAACAAAATCGCCAAAATACCATCGCCGGTCAACAACTCGTGCTTGACGAGTTGCTGCGACGCCAACAAGCACTTGATGTGCGTGCGCCTGTAAGCGGTGTGGTGGGTAATTGGTTAATTGCGCAAAAAGATAAAGTGGCCAACTCAGTACCGCTAATGACGGTGGTTGATCTTACTCGCTACGAGGCAGAACTGAACGTGCCCGAATTTTATGCCGATGAATTAGGTTTAGGCTTAAGTGTCAGCATTCAACTCGCAGGGCAACAGTTAGTGGGCACAATTATGTCTATTTCGCCTGAAATCAACAACAATCAAGTACAAGTGCGAGCTTCGATAAAAGACATTGAATCCCTTAAGCCAAGACAAAATCAGCGGCTAAACGCCAGAATTGAATTTGAAAATAAAAACAATGTTTTGATGGTAAAACGCGGCGCGTTTTTACAAACCAATGATGGCCAAACTGCTTATCTTACTGACGAGCATGGCTTTGCCACTGCAGTCCCAATTCAAACGGGAGCCAGTAGCGTTGACTACGTGGAAATTGTCTCCGGTCTAAAAGCTAACGACACTATTATTATTTCTGCTTATGACGACTTTACTAGCCATAGTCGTATTAAGCTCAGCCATTAACAAAGGAAGATGACATGTTAAACATGCACAATATCAGTCGCATTTACCAAACCGAAACCGTTAGAACCCATGCCTTGCGCGATTTTAGCTTATCGGTAAAACCAGGAGAATTTGTCGCGGTGACTGGGCCATCCGGTTCTGGAAAATCCACCTTTCTTAATATTGCTGGCTTATTAGATGGCTTTCAAGAGGGCCAGTACCTGCTAGACGGCGTAAATATAAAAGGACTAAACGACGATGATCTATCCCGTTTACGCAATGAAAAAATCGGTTTTATTTTTCAAAACTATAATCTTATTCCTGATTTTAGTTTGTTTGATAATATCGATATGCCCTTAAGATACCGCGGATTTTCAGCCAAAGTTCGGAAAGAGCGGATTGAGTCTGCCTTAGAAAAGGTTGGGCTAAGTGCCAGAAAAGACTACTTTCCTCGTCAGTTGTCTGGTGGACAACAACAACGGGTAGCTATCGCCCGAGCATTAGCAGGTGAGCCGAAAATACTGTTAGCAGATGAACCAACGGGTAACCTCGACTCACTTATGGCCCGCCAAGTAATGGAATTACTCCATCAATTAAACAGTGAAGGGTCAACCATCATTATGGTAACTCATGACCCCGACCAAGCACGCGCATTGACACGTAATATCCAGATCATCGACGGTGAAATGTCTGACTTCAGTATCTATGCTCCGCAGTCTGACCTTAGCCCATCGTCTATCACAGCATAGGGGTAGGAATATGTTGAAATATTATTTTAAACTGAGCCTTTATAACCTTAAAAGAGCGCCTGTGCTTTATACCTTGGTAATTATCACCTTGGCAATTGGTGTAGGAGCCTTTGTGGCGAATTTAGCCATGATAAAGACGATGGCAAGTGACCCCATTCCTAGTAAAAGTGGGCAGTTGTTTCATGTCAGCATGAATACATACCCGGCTAATCAAAACCAACAACCTTTAGATGTAACTCGCTACACAGATGCTAAAGCCATCATGGACTCGGGTATCCCCACTAAAACTGCAATAACTTATCGCACATCGGCCTATACCCGTGTGGCTGACTCGCCCAGCCTCACTCGATATGCCAGTGAAATCAGAGCCACCACTAAAGACTTCTTTTTAATGATGAATGCACCGTTTTTATTTGGTCAGGGATTTTCTGACGACCGAGCCCAAGAGGTGGTCTTAAGTTTTAAACTGAACAACACCTTGTTTAACGGTCAAAACAGTGTTGGTAAAACAATTGAAGTAGGTGGTGGTTTATACAAAGTAGCCGGCGTACTTGAAAAGTGGGATCTACGTCCGATGTTCTATCATGTGGCGAATGGGCTCGAATTTCAAGGAACTGAAAGTATTTTTGCTCCATTAGAAACAGCTTTAGATGCCAATTGGTTCGCTGAAGTAAGAAGTACCTCTACTGATAATTGGGATAGCATGGGCGAAACTCGCACTGCAAATACTTATTACCTGCAAACATGGGTGCAATTGGATACCGTAGATCAAGCACAAAAAATGCAAGATTTTCTGGATAACTTTAGCCAAAAACTCAAAGATCAGGGACAGCATCCCAACCCTATTATTAATCACCTAGATGATGTTAATCAATGGCTTACGACTAATCAAGTAGTGGATAAACGGGTATTAGCCTTTGCCATTGCCACCGGCTTATTTTTAGCCGTATGTATTTTTAACGCTAGCAGCTTGTTGCTCGCTCGTTACAGTAGCGCTAATTTTGAAACCGGCCTAAAACGCGCCTTGGGTGCCAGCAAAAAACAAATCATGCATCAAGGTTTGGTCGAAGGTTTAGTGGCAGGTGCACTAGCAGGTTTACTCAGTTTAGCGCTCAGCTGGTTATTTTTACGAATATCAACCCAGCTACTACCGGACTTAGCCACCATCGCGGTACTTGATGGCAAAATACTACTATGTGGTTTTGCTATCGCACTGTTCACTACCTTACTCAGCGCCTTATACCCACTATTTCGTGCTGGGCAAACCAGTATTTCTGCAGAATTGAAAGGATAAGATGATGAATATTAAAGCCTTACTAAAATCCTTGTTATTGCGCCGCTTTTCGACTTCGTTATTATTGCTGCAATTAGCCCTGACTTTAGGTTTAATCGTCAACAGCGTGATTCTCGCTCTCGACACGCGAGAGAAATTATTGCGTCCTATTGGCCTTGAATTAGACAATTTATTAGTGGTGGAATCTCGCCCAACCTCTGGCACCTTTAAAGACAGTGCTTATTACCGTTCGATTATCGAACAAGACTTACTCAAAATAGGGCAAATAAACGGAGTCAAAGCGGTATCACCCCAAGTACAATTGCCAATCCAAAATGGTGGTTGGAATGGCAATATTAATGATGTCAATGACCCACCCGATGCCGTTCATGAAAGGGAACTCAGCTTTGTAGCCAATTACTACTCCACGCCTGATGCATTGGCAAGCTTGGGGATTAATGTTGTTGATGGTCGCGCCCTAACGTGGGCGGATGAAGTAATAGATAGGGGCGCCAGTGAATACAATATAGTAATCAGTGAATCCTTAGCCAAAGCGCTATATCCTGATAAGTCCGCTGTCGGTCAACTCACAAACCGAGGACGGGTTGTCGGCATTGTAGAGAACTTTATAAATAGACCCTCTTTGCCTGACAGTAAACAATATTATTATTTTGTAGTGGCGCCTATTGATAACAGTGCTTTTACCCAGCATTACATAATGAATGTGGAACCTGGACAAATGGCACAAGTACGAACCAAGGTAGGGGATGTTATCTTAGGCGTGCAACCCGAGCGGGATATCATGGATATCTATACTATGGCAGAACGCCACGGAGAGTATTATCAACAAGATACTGGTCTAGCAGGTTTATTCACTATGTTGTGTGTCTTAATGCTAATTGTCACCGCAATCAGTAGTTACGCGCATGCACAGTTTCATGTCAGCCAGCAGAAAAAACTGATAGGTATTCGTCGGGCATTAGGCGCCAGAAAAAAAGACATACTTATTTATGTACTGAGTGAAAATTGGTTAATTAGCTTGCTAGGTACCTTGCTAGGTATCGCCTTTGTCGTTGGCTTTAATATGCTATTATCGGCGCAAATCACGATTAGCAAACCATCCGTATTCCTTTACTTAAGCGCCAGTTTACTGGTGTTTGTAGCGGGCACCATCGCCACTTGGATCCCGGCTTATCAAACCAGCCGTATTCCGCCGGTGATAGCCACCAGAACCGTATAAGCACAACAAGCAAACCAAGAATTTGCCAACAGTGTTAGCAAATAGTTAGGCACTAGCCGCCGATGAAGGAGAACAGTTAAATGGCGCGGATTTTAGTTGTAGATGACAATCCAGATGTGCTTGATGCCTTGGATTTGCTATTAAGTCTGCACCATCACCAAGTCATCTCTGCCAGTAGTGCTAAGGAAGCACTACTGGCAGTAGCACATCGTAAAATCGATATGGTGATTCAGGATATGAATTTTAGTCATGATTTAACTTCAGGAAATGAAGGAAAATCTCTTTTTTATCAACTTCAGCAACAACATCCAACATTGCCCATCGTACTGTTAACGGCTTGGACTCAACTCGAGACTGCAATTGAACTGGTCAAAGCTGGGGCTACAGACTATTTGCCAAAACCTTGGGACGACCAAAAGTTACTGGATATTGTCAGCCAATACAGTCAAGCAAGCCAAGCCAACAAGCCTGTTAGCTCAACGATGATCTATCATAGTCCACAAATGCACGGCTTAATGTTAAAAGCTCAACGGGTGGCCGTCTCAGACGTCAATGTGTTGATCACTGGTGCGAATGGTTGTGGTAAAGAAGTCTTAGCCGATTACATTCATCAACATTCTAAACGCCAGCAAGGCCCTTTCATTAAGGTTAACATTGGGGCCTTACCAAGCGACTTAATGGAAGCTGAATTATTTGGCGCAGAAAAAGGTGCTTTTACAGGCGCCAACAGTCAGCGCATTGGCCGCTTTGAAGCGGCAGATAAGGGCACCCTATTTTTGGATGAAATAGGTAACTTAAGCCTTGCTGGCCAGATGAAGTTGTTACGGGTATTGCAAACCGGTGAATTTGAGCGCTTGGGTTCAAATACCAGTTTAACTAGCAATGCCAGAGTTGTATGTGCCACAAATGCCAACTTGCCGGACTTAATCAAACAGGGGCTATTTAGACAAGACTTGTGGTTTCGCCTCAATGTGGTTGAACTGCATCTCCCTCCCCTCAACCAACGTATGGCTGATATTGTGCCTTTGGCTAAGCATTTTATTGGTAAAGAGTTTCAATTAAGCCTAGAGAGTGAACACTATTTACAACGGCAAACGTGGCCAGGCAATGTGCGAGAACTGCAAAATGCCTGTGAACGAGCCAAGGTATTTGCGGAGTCAAACCTACTGCAGGTTAACGATTTTATGTTTGATAGTGTGACTGAACAACCTATTGAAAAAGATGAAAAGCAACGAATTAGTCAAGCCTTAGTAGAGCACCAATGGGTAATTCAACAAGCTGCTAATGCCCTAGGAATAAGTCGCCAAGCACTCTATCGCCGTATTGATAAATACCAATTGAGCAGTAATAAACCATGATTGTATTGAGCATACTACTACTCAATTTTTTGCTGCTTGGTAGTGTGTATCTATTGTGGCCAAGTCACCCTTATTTATTAGCCATTGTGAGTATTGGCATACTGATATTAATGTTAAGCGCCTTGCATCGCGAACATCGTAGGCGTCAGCAGACTTTCAAGGCATTAAAAGAAGGTTTGCTCAATTTACTTGATAATAATTTTTCCATCAGCTTAGATGAACATAAACCCAAAAAAGAGAATGAGATCGTCAGTATCTTTAATCAGGTGGCCGACAAACTGCGCTACGAACGCCAGCACATTTATCAACGTGAATTAATGCTGGATAAAGTGGTCAATCAATCGAACATTCTAACAATATTAGTCAACAACGAAGGAACAGTGGTATTTGCCAATTACGCAGCACAGCGTTTTTTTAGCCTGAATCAAGCTTTCATTGGACAAAACTGGTTAGTGGCTCTTAAAGACAAATCACCAGATTTTTACCAAAGTTTGCCACATCAAGGCAGTGCCATTTGCTCTTTTGTCGATAATCAACATTATACTCAATCTTGGCACCTAAGCGGTTCTCCTTTGCAACTGCATGGTGCTCAACACCAACTGTACTTATTAAAACCCATTACTGAAGAACTGAGCCGTCAAGAGCTAGATACATGGAAAAAAGCCATTAAGGTCATTAGTCATGAGCTCAATAACTCAATAGCCCCTATCAGTTCACTTTGCCACAGTGGCAAGTTGTTGGCAGAGCAACAGCATTCTGCCAACCTTGATCGGGTCTTTAGCGGTATCTCACGCCGTATTCATCATCTCAGTGAATTTGTTAAAGGTTATGGTGAGCTAGCCCGTATTGGTCAACCTCAACTTGAAGCTGTGCAATTAAATAGCTTATTGGAAGATGTTCAAACGCTATACAACTTTGCGTTTACTGCCCATGTGAATATTCGTGAAATACAAGCTGACAAAGCGCAAATGGAACAAGTTTTAATCAATTTAATTAAAAATGCCATTGAGGCCTCTCCACCTGATATGCCTGTGTTGGTGAGCTTGCAACAGTACAAACACTCTGTACAAGTGTGCATTGACGACAATGGATCGGGGATCCCTGAGCACATTCTGCATCAGGTAATGTTGCCCTACTATACCACCAAGCCACAAGGCACGGGCGTTGGACTGGCAATATGTCGTAACATAATCGACTCGCATAAGGGAAGGCTAATACTAAAAAACCGCCAAAATGGCGGTTTAAGGGCAATGATAGAACTGCCCAGTTAGTGTCTATTTATGCTTATTAATCGTTACCGTCGCCGCGCATTTTAATTTGTAAACCTTTGAGAAAGTTACGTAATATTTGATCTTTACATAAACGATATTGACGATTTTCAGGTTTTCTAAATAAGGCACTTAATTCAGGCTTACTAATTTTAAAACTACTTAGTGCCATAATATCTAACACTTCTTCAGCCTGTAAATTAAAGGCAATCTTCAATTTCATAAAGATAATATTGTTGGTTAAACGCCGCTCAACAGGAGCCTCTACGCCTTCTCGTTTGCCGCGTTTTAAGTTAATTAAACCATTCAGAAACAAAGAAAACTGTAAGTCTGTAATCGCCACAAAAGCTGGATCGTCATCTTTACGTAACCAACCATGCAATTGTTCAACGGTGGCAGGATATTCAGCTTGCGCAAAAACATCAATCATTTGTGCATCGTTAAAGTCTAGAATGTAACGAACGCGTCGCATCACATCATTATTTATCATAATTTTCCCAAAAAATCGGCCAAAAAGTGTGGCCATCAGTAATATTAACTAGTTTACGGCCTTTGCAGAAAAATACTCAAATATCTTCTTCAAAACCACGGTTTTGAGTTAATTGATCTGTGCTTGAGGCCATAAACGAGCTCGGTAATTAACATTACGTCTTTACAGAATAGCAATTCAATAGATTTTTAATGTTTCACTTAGCGTAAGTGAATATGAATAAACCACGTATTAATGCATTAAACATGAAAAGTGCTATTTTTTAACAAGCTTTATTCAGAATAATAGGCCTTTATCAAAGACTTATTAATTTACTATTAGCAATAGGGCTTCACCGAGTTTTAGCAGCTTGCCCCGCCCCTTTATAGTGTTTGTTGTAAGCTATATAATATTGTGCACTTGGGAGAGTCTATGAATCGTCGTACCGCCACATCTGTTATTTTTATTGGTTTTTTTCTGTTGGGTATGGTCTTCATCCTCTGGGGCATTATATTGCCTGACCTCGCGAAAAGCTTAGCAATGAGCGAATTGGTTAGTGGCGCATTTTTTACCTTAATCTCCCTTGGGGCCATTGCCGGTGCCTTTGTGGGAGGCAAATACATTCAGAAGTTTGACTTTATGACTTTATTTGCTTACCTATCACTATCGGTAGCGGCACTACTCCTATTTATGGCAAGTGTCAGTCATTGGGCTTGGCTATTACTCGGCGCTTTTTTGCTGGGCTTTATTTGTTCGAGTCTTTTTACCATCGGTCATACCATGATCGCACGTCTGCATGCCACCCGTCGTTCGACCATGATGGGCCTAATGGACTTTATGTTTAGCTTGGGTACGCTGGCAGCACCCTTTTATATTTCTGCCCTTTACTTAATTGAACATGACTGGCGTTGGCCTTTGAGATGGCTTGCAATGGCCATCGTTGGCTTGGCTGGCTATGCTTGGTATGCTGCACGAAGAGGTAAAAAATTTGCTTTGCCTGCCGAAGCACAACACCGCAAAAGTTTGTCTTATAGTGAGGTTATTAAACAGCCCATCTTCTTTTTCTTAGCCTTAGCTGCGGTGGGATATGGTGCAGTTGAATTTGGCAATGCCAATTGGTTTGTTAGCTATGCGCAACAAGGCAGAGGTTTTAGTGGTGAAGAGGCTCGTATGGTTTTTGCCTTTTTTACCGCTGGTATGGTAATAAGTCGTTTGGGATTTTCGTCATTATTGCGCTGGCTATCACCACATCGATTGATGATGGTACTTGCGGGCATAATGGCTATCGGTGCATTTACTATTAAGTTCGCTATCGAACCACAACTGATGTCTTTAGGTAACTTATTAGTAGGGCTTGGCCTCGGAGGTTTATTCCCATTAATGTTATCTAGCGCTATGGATATTGATAGCGACAAAGGGCCTATTTTATCAGGGATCTGTGTTATTGGCTCTTCAGTTGGGGTGCAACTTGCCTCATTTGGCACAGGTTTCTGGGCTAGCTTTTCATCTTTAACAACTGCGTTTTGGACAGTTCCTTTAGGGGCCCTTTGGTTGTTAAGCATGGTTTGGATTTACAGCCGACATTTAAAAACTCATCTTCAACATCAGAGCAAAACGATAAATTAAGCACACGCCGCATCAACTATTCGATAGGTAAGTAAATATCAATAATCACTTGTTGCTTAGCCACATCGGAGCAGAAATTAACACGACTACAAAATTTAGCTCATGTTGCACTTTTAATTTAAAAACAAAAACTGTACTGCTGCCGCTTGTTTGACCTCGATTTTTTTTGTTGCATACTGGCTAAGGTACGTAATCTATCCATGCGGCTAAGTATATCATCCACCACTTCAGATGATTGATGCTCCCCTGTAGACGAGTTGCACACATTGACTTGGGCGGATGATTCAGCACAATCAGCAAAGAGATCGGCATTATTTTGACTAAATTGAGTGTAAGGCATGTTAGCTCCAATACATAACAACTGTTTATTTGTACAGTATAGCTCTGTATAAAAAACAGTCAAGCTTATATCTTATCTTTACAACTGGATTGGTTTCGTCTTTTTCAATTCGATTTAATCGAACGAAATCTCCCATATTTACCGATTTATTTATTGTACTAATCCCAATATAGTTGAGTTCTAATGAAGCAATTACACGGAGGTCAAATTGTTAAAAAATACCCCAGACAGTTATGGATGGTTATCTATCATCATTCATTGGGTAAGCGCCCTATTAGTCATCGGCATGTTTACTTTGGGGCTATGGATGGTTGAATTGGATTTTTATAATCCTTGGTATAAAGACGCCCCTCATTATCACAAAAGCCTAGGTATTTTATTGGCTGTTTTAATTGGCTTGCGCTTATTGGCCAAAGCAAAACAAATGTCTCCTAAGCTGATAGGTAAGGCGTGGGAACAAAAGACAGCTAAACTTGTCCACTGGATACTTTACCTCGGCTTGTGTAGTTTATTTTTAAGCGGTTATTTAATCTCTACCGCTGATGGGCGTGGTATCGATATATTTGATTGGGTAACCTTACCTTCAATGGGGGAATGGTTCGCAAATCAAGAAGATATTGCCGGCGATATTCATGAATGGTTAGCTTATTCACTTATCGCTTTGGTTTCAGTGCATGCCTTGGCAGCACTAAAGCATCACTTTGTTAATAAAGACACAACACTTATTCGTATTATCAAACCGCTAAATCATAAAAAGGATCTATCATGAAAAAAACGCTACTCGCTACCGGTCTTCTCAGTTTATTAAGCTTTAGTTCGCTTGCTGCTGATTATGTGATTGACACACAAGGGGCCCACGCTTCGATCAACTTTAAAATTAAACACTTAGGCTATTCTTGGTTAACCGGTGGATTTAATCAATTTGACGGTAAATTTAGTTATGATGCAGCTAAACCAGAAGCGTCAAGTGTGGCTGTAACGATCAAAACTGAAAGCTTTGACTCAAACCATGCTGATCGTGATAAGCATATTAAAAGCGATGACTTTTTAAATGTGAGCAAGTTTCCTGAAGCGAAATTTGTCAGCACCAAAGTAGAGAATTTGGGCGACGGCAATCTTAAGATTATGGGAGACTTTACCTTACATGGTGTAACTAACTCAATTGTGATTGAAACGCAAAAGGTTGGCGAAGGTAAAGATCCTTGGGGTGGCTATCGCGCTGGTTTTGAAGGAAGCACACGTATAGCATTGGCTGATTACGGCATCACCTACAACCTTGGGCCGGCTTCTACCTATGTCGAACTTATGTTGAATGTCGAAGGTATCAAACAATAATACTTTTGGTTTAACCCGTTAAAATGTGGCCTGTCCTTGAGACAGGCTTTTTTATTTGCTCAAATCAAAAGCTATGTTATTAATGTGTATCTAAATCGATGAGGATATAAACATGCGTCAAGCTAAATTAATGGGCCTAATCTTACTGATAATAGGTGCCTTTTTGCTATATTTTGGTTTTAATCAAGCCAATTCAACCTTTGGTGAACTCGGTGAAGCCATTACCGGCAAATACAGCGATGAAACTATGGCTTACTTAATTGGTGGAGTGATAGCCGCTTTTTTGGGTTTATTTATGTTGTTACGCAAATAAATGCAAACCATCGGATTAATTGGCGGTATGAGCTGGGAGTCTACCCTAAGTTACTATCAGTTAATTAATCGCCAAGTTAAACATAGCTTAGGTGGCTTCCATTCTGCCAAGATCATTCTCTTTAGCCTTGATTTTGCCGAAATTGAACACTTGCAAAAACAAGGTGACTGGCAACAGGCTGCCAAGATTTTAATCCACGCGGCCACAACACTTGAAAAAGCGGGTGCCGACTTTTTATTGATTTGTACCAATACCATGCATAAACTCGCTGATGAAGTCAGTGCTGCAGTCCTTATTCCGTTATTACACATTGCCGATGCCACCGCGACTGAGCTACAACAACAAAAAATCACTAAGGTTGGCTTGTTAGGTACACGTTTTACTATGCAAGAAACCTTTTACAAACAGCGTCTAATTGATAAATTTAATATCGATGTAATTGTTCCCCCCGACGAACAGCAAGCTTTAATTCACGGGATTATTTATCAAGAGCTATGTTTAGGTATCATCAAGCCGGCCTCCAAGGCGTTGTTTTTATCCAGCATTGACGAGCTAGTAAAAAACGGTGCCCAAGCAGTGATACTAGGTTGCACAGAAATTGGTCTGTTAATCCAACAGGATATGACGGCTACACCATTATTTGATACCGCAGTAATACATGCCCATAAAGCGGTGGAACTCGCCTTAGGTACTTCCTAGCGCTTTAGCTCAACCACCAGCAACAAGCTATTACAACATACCTAACACTGACCTATTATTTAAAAGCCAAACACAAATTCTTACGCTTTACTCAGAACTATCTGGCTAGCGTAATGACTAATCATTCACATATGTCTGTAAAGCGAATTTTAAAAGTCTCTCTATGTTCGCTGTTTACTGCGGTAAATTAAAGCAGTAGTGACCTTTAATAACCGTCCACAAGGAAAACAATGTGCATAAATTAGCCACAACGCTTATAAAAACCATTAAACAAAACCTGAGTTTTATCTTGGTGCTATTCGTTCTCTTTGCCTCTCGTAGCAGTTTGGCTGATTGGTATATCGTACCTACAGGGTCGATGCAACCTACCATTGTTGAGGGAGACCGCATTCTAGTTAACAAAATGGCTTATCGACTAGAATTGCCCTTTAGCGATATCACTCTATTAAATTTAGCGACTCCCGCACGTGGTGACATTGTCACCCTTAGCTCAAAAGCAGCCGATACCCGATTAGTAAAACGGGTGATTGGATTGCCGGGAGACCATATCCAACTAGTCAATAACCAATTAATTATCAATGGCCAATTAGTCTCCTACTCAAACACATCTTCAAGTCAGCAAAAAACTGAGCAACTACCTGAAAAACCCCATACGGTGCAATTTTTACAAGCTTCAAATCCGATGGATAACTTTGACATGGTTGAAGTGCCAAAAGACAGCTATTTACTCATGGGGGACAACCGCAATAACAGTGCTGATTCCCGTGTTTATGGGTTTTTCCCTGTACGAGAAATTCAAGGTAAAGCCCTTCGTGTGCTTGTCTCACTTGACCCACAAAATAATTATTTGCCTCGTTCAGAGCGTTTTTTGCAAGCACTGATTTAATAAAGAAAATTTTTCATTCTTAAATAATTAAAATAAACATAACAAATTCAATTACTTAAAAAATACTTTAAAATAAATTATGGTTCGAGAGTTGAAAAAAGCCAGTCTCAACATATATAGATTGGGTAGTCGCTGAAAGGGTCTACAACTTAGTAAACACTAAACCGCCGCCGCTAGTCGGGGCACATAATATTTATATTGCTTAATCTATGAGGATATACAACATGCGTAATATTGACTTAACTCCCCTATACCGTTCATTCATTGGTTTTGATCACTTAGCTTCTATGATCGACAATGCCAGTAGAAACGAAAAACAATCCACTTATCCCCCTTACAACATCGAGTTGTTAGCGGAAGATAAGTATCGAATTACTATGGCCGTTGCTGGATTTGCTAAACATGAAGTTAGCATCGAAGTGGTGGAAAACACCTTGCAAGTTACAGGCACTAAGCCAGGCAAAGACGACGAGCGTAAATTCTTGCATAAAGGTATCTCTGAGCGCAGTTTTGAACGTAAATTCCAGCTCGGTGATCATGTAAAAGTGCTGGCTGCTGATATGGAAAACGGTTTATTACATGTTGATTTAGAACGTGTTGTGCCTGAAGCGAAAAAACCACGCAAAATTGAAATCGGCTCACAACTACTTGAAAACAATTAATAATCATTAATTGAATATAAAAACGGCGCTTAATAGCGCCGTTTTTGTTTAAGTATCTTTGAGTCTATTTGCTAATATCACTCATAGAACAATGCTTGAATAGGATTCAATTTTGACGCTTTTATCGCGGGTAACATACCAAAAGTTACGCCAATAAAACTGCAAAAACCCATGCCAAATAAGGCCCACTCATAGGGAATATTAGTATCAAATCCGGTGACAGCCGAAACGATATTACCTAAGCCAAAGCCAATAAATATACCGATCACACCGCCAACATTGCACAGCACCACAGCCTCAATCAAAAATTGCACTAAGATATTGTGTCTTTTTGCGCCTAAAGACTTACGAATACCGATTTCTTTGGTCCGTTCAGTAACAGACACTAACATAATATTCATGATGCCTACGCCTGCCACAATCAAGGCAACCGTACCCATCACAAAAGCGCCAATTTTAACCGGCTTGGTTGACTCATTAAATTGGTCTATCTGGCTTAAGCTGGTGAAATAATAAAAATTATCCGGCTCGTTATGTTTGATATTTCGGATCCGGCGTAATACCTGACGCATTTCCTCGATGGCATCTGGCAATAGTTCTGGGGTAATGGCATGTAAGGTCACATTGGCAGAGCGCGGAAAACCTCGCCCATCCGTTTTGCCATAGAGCTGGGTATAAGTGGTGCCGGGGATCAATGACATGGTTTGGTAAGGACCACCAAATGCCGATTCTTTTGGAATAAAAGTCCCAATAACTTCATATTTTCGATTATCAACTTTGACGGTTTGACCAATGGGATCACTAAAGGGAAAAAGCTCCTCGGCCAAGGCACTGCCCAAAACCACAACCCGACGCTGAGCGGCCATATCCATTCTAGAAATATTGCGACCATTGGCAATAAAGTGGGTATTGTTTTCTGCGTACTCGGGCGAACCTCCACATAAGGAGACCATAGGCTCCGTATTGTAACCTTTAAAGCTCGCTACTTTGCCGCCATCCCAAAATTCGGTCCC
>Ga0163215_100577_pt1 | contig 54421 bp, 59 predicted proteins | sample SynspAceP_FD_185934 | JGI IMG/M metagenome (GOLD analysis project Ga0163215, IMG submission 185934) | Saline lake microbial communities from Ace Lake in Antarctica - Synechococcus sp. Ace-P (Hybrid Assembly) | ecosystem: Environmental > Aquatic > Non-marine Saline and Alkaline > Saline | place...
TCTTGAAACGTGACCGCCAAAGTCTGGTTTGGTCCCCTTCACTCAACCAAAAGGTCAAGCTCCAGAAACCGTCGACTACCGCCGCCCACGTTTCTCTTTCTTCAATATTCAATTGTCAAAGAACTGATCCCAATCACTTGAAATCATTGGCTTCTCAGCAACTTGCCTGGGCCATTGCGAAAACCGATTACTCGGTCTTCTTTGCTAACTTGAGGGCGAACTCATTGGCGCCAGCGGCGCGCCGCCCTCGTTGTGTGAGCGGTTTATAGGGCCCACCAACACAATGAGTCAACAGCCCTTTTTACAAATCTGTCATTTTTCTCCACGCAGTTCCGCGACACGCAGTTAGGAAAATCGGAACTCCTCCATTCTTGGGTAAAATCATATAATATCATATAGTTAGATTCGAATAACGGGTGAAATTCAAGTCTGCCATCAAGCCGCGATTTCGGTTTTCGTGCGGCAACGCTCCATGCGCCGACAGATTCTTGTTTCAAGTCGCGTTTCGTCGCAACATAACTGCGGCTTGAGCAAGCTTCTTCTCTATAGGAAAACTCCATTGTCCTCCTTGGCACCGCTTATTCGGATGCCAGCGCCTTGGGGAACGGATGTCACAAGGCAAGGAAGGCCCATAATCCGCCCTTGGGCATCTCTTGCGGTCATCAACCTATCAAAAAGCCCGGAAAGTCATTGACGCTGGTGGCCGTTGAGCCTGGAACAAACAGATCGCAACGCGGCATGGGGTTTGATTGGTCCAGCCGCACGTGAATTGATCCAGAGGACATGCACAGCCTCGATGACGTCATCAAAACTCACCAAACGTAGTTGGAGCTTGTCAAAGAATTCGGTGACCACGCCATCATGATGGCAAGCCGAGCGTTTCCCGGCGTCGCGACATCAGCGGAGGATTACGGGAATAGACCGTGCCGCACCCTTTCGCAGGCAAAGGACAAGATTGTCGGCACTGGCTCAGCAACATGTTTGATCCGCAGCCTCGCAGCTGTTGGGTAAGCACCGATTTTCCCGCAGCGCTTGATTGTATCCTGCAAATCATTGGCGAGACCAGGGCCCCTGACAAACCCGGTGCAATTCAACCCTTCGTGACGGGCGCGATCAGAGCTTTGTTCTGGAGCGCTTGTCTTTCTTCAAGGCCTCGAATCCGACGATGACATCGAGAAGTTCGGTTGTGATCTCGGTTTGACGCAAAGTCCGCGTTTCCGATTTCAGCTCTTCCAGCCTGTCGTCGACCGATTGTTCGGCCTGTTGCATCAGCGCCAGTCGTGCGGCATTTTCGGTAACCATGGCATCAGCAGCAGCCCGGAACAGGCTCGCAAACAGGTGCTCCCGGACCAACGCCCTGAACAGATCGCCAGGCTGCATTGAGAAGTATGGCAGGCTTCGCGAAACCCAGGGTTTTGTTCGGAGATCTTGCACAAACGTTGAGTCAAGCGGAAGCAATGCCGCGATTTCAAGTGTCTGGACGTCCCCCGCTCCACGCGCAGAATAGGCAAGGGACACGGCAATCTCACCTGGATGATTGTTACGCCTTATCTCGTCAAGTTGCTCCGTTAGAAGGTTTGCAAGCCGCCCCAACCCATCCACGGATGCGGCAGGAAAGAACGTCTTTTCAACGTCAAAGCCTTGATCCGCCAGCGCGTCCGCCATTTGGACGCCAATACAGAGAACCGTTGGGACATCGCTGGCGTCTGGACCAACGTGTTGCCGCACATGGGCGGCAATGGCCTCATTGTAGTTTCCGCACAGACCGTGATCGGAGCCGAAAACAACAATGACCCGCGCGGCAATCTCCGCAGAGGCAACATCCAGTGGGCCAGCAGCGGACAGGAAGGCATGCAGCCCGTCTAGAACCGTCTGATGATAGGCTTCGATGGCCAAGGCCGCGTGTTCGTAAGGAGCGGCATTGATGACCGAGAGCGTTTTCATCGTGTGAACCACGCTTCGAATACCCTGTATACTGGCCGTACGCCGCAGGAGAGTATCAAGGGTTTGCGCCATCTTGTTCCTCCAAAGCCTGGCGCGCCTGTTTTCCGAGTGTGATCATCCGTTTCCGGTCGTCGTCATCCAAGGGTGCATTCAGCAGTATCCGTTTTGCAATATCGGTGAGATCGCGCGCGGCGGTTGTTCTGAGGGACGCCATGACCTTGAAGGTGTCGGCCTCACTCAAATCATCAAACTGACCGTCCATGGCTGCGACCAGAACAGCGAGTTGTTCAATAGCCGGAATCGGATCACGCTCGGCCTGCCGCAACGACGCCCGCACCGCAGCGCCTCGTGTCAGCCGTGCGCGGGTCGCATCATCCAGCCGCGTGCCAAAACGGGCGAAGTCCTCCAACTCCTCAAATTGCGACAGCGTCACCCGTAAATTACCAGCCACAGACCTGAACGCTTTGCTTTGCGCCTTGCCGCCTACGCGCGAGACTGACACCCCCAAATCAACTGCCGGGAACTGGTTTTTGCGCACAAGACGAGGCGACAGATAGATCTGCCCATCGGTGATCGAAATCAGGTTGGTCGGAATATAGGCCGACAGGTTCTCAGCCTGGGTCTCGACGACCGGAAGAACGGTGATCGACCCGCCACCGGCTTTTTGTGTAAATTGGCCTGCGCGCTCCAACAATCTTGCATGTATATAGAAAATATCGCCGGGGAAGGCCTCCCGCCCCGGAGGACGGCGCAGCAGCAACGACAGTTCACGGTAGGACCGGGCGTGATGCGTCAGGTCATCCAGCACAACCAAGACATCCCGCCCCTCACCCGAGAAGTGTTCTGCCATCGTAAGAGCAGCATAGGGCGCGACATAGGCAAGGCCTGCAGCATCCTCATCGCCAGCGGACATGACTATGGTCCGCTCCATCATGCCACCATCACGGATAGCCCCAACCACCTTGGCGACCGCATCGCCACGTTGCCCCGTGGCACAATAGATACAGATCAGGTCGCTGGATTTCTGGTTGAGAATCGCATCCACGCCCAGCGACGTCTTGCCTGTTTGCCGGTCTCCGATAATCAACTGACGCTGCCCGAGGCCGACAGGAACGGCTGCATCGATCACCTTGATGCCCGTCGCCAGAGGGCGCGAAATGGCCTGCCGGTCGAGAATTTTCGGCGCGTCCATCTCAACCGGACGTGTTGCCTGCGACTTGATTTCTCCCTTGCCATCCTGCGGATTGCCAAGCGCGTCCACAACACGACCCAGCAGTGCATGGCCGACCCGAGCACTGACAACCTTGTGCGAGCGCAAGACACTCTCTCCCACGGTCACGCCGCCGGACGGCCCCAGAAGAACGACCCCCAGACGTCCCGGCTCGAGATCGAGAACGATGCCCTGCACACCGCTGGCAAATTGAAGCAACTCGTCAGACAGGGCGCGCTCCAACCCGGCAACAATCGCGATCCCGTCACCGACCTCGGCAACCGATCCAATCTCGTTAAGGCGCGGACCGGGGGACGGACTGTCCAGAAGTGCCTTCAAGACTGTTTCAGGGCTAGTTTCGGTTCGGCGGACTTCAGTGCTCATGGCGCCGCACTTCCGGTAGGCTTGCCTTGCTCAACTGGTCCCCGATCACGGCATCAAGGCCATCGACATAGGAGTCGACGGTCCAGGCCAGCTCCGCTCCGCCCATGCGCAGAACCAGACCAGGAGATTGCTTTTCATTTGTCTCGAAGTGCACTGCGATCTCAGGGAAAACCGCCCGCAATTCAGCAGTCAGTTCGTCCTGTGTTGATGAAGACAGCCTCTCATGACTGGTCACCACCGCGCTTGCCGGTTGCCCCGCAGTGTGGCGCAGATCTGCTGACATCGACTTTATCTTCTCGGCGAGATGATGTGCCATCTGACCTTCCAGCTTTTGGTCAGCCAGATCACTCAGTGCTTTGCGCATGAGTGATAAAAGCGCAGCGGCCCCCGCTTCGTGCATCTTGGTCGTGAATTTACGTGCCTCTTCATCAAGATGCGCAGTCCACGTCACATATTCGCGGTCCATCCGTTCACGCGCCTCAGTCAGAAGGGTATCACGTTGCTCTTCAGCCCTTTTTCTGATCGTCTCAGCCATTTCAGATTGCGCGACATTCAGGGCACGCATCTTGTCGTGGTAATCCGCCTCGACGGTTTGCGCCTCTTCCTTCGCAAGCACGGCGGCTTTCATCCTGTCCGCAATCTCCGCTTCGCGTGCATCGATGCCATCCAGGATGGGGCGATAGAAAAACCGCTTGAGAAGCCAGACAAGCACCAGAAAATTGCCAATCTGGGCAGCCACTGTGATCCAGTCGATGGACATGGGTCAGTTGCCTGCGGTCTTTGCCGCTTCCAAAGCAGCGGTCCAGAAAGGGTTCGCGAAAATCAGGATCATGGCGACGACGAAACAATAAATCGCGTCGACTCGATCATCGCCAGGCTGACGAACAGGGTCCGCGAAATCGTCGAAGCGGCATCGGGCTGCTGCGCAATCGCGCTGAGTGCCGTTGCGGCGGTCCGGCCCTCACCGAGGGCCGGACCGATGGCGCCGAACGACACGGTCAGCCCGGCTGTAAAAATCGAGATTGCGGCAATGATACCGAGGTCTGTCATGGTGTGTCCTTTTCAGGCTGCAAGGATTTTTGAGGAGCGGTGGCGGCGGAAATGTAGACCGTCGCAAGAATTGCAAAAATATAGGCTTGGATCATCCCTGTCAGAAGGCCCAGCAAATCCATCACCACAGGAAAGAAGAACGGCACCACGCTCAGCAGGATGACCCCGATTACGGCTCCGCTCATGATGTTTCCATAGAGGCGCATCGCCAGGGAGATCGCCCGTGTGAATTCCGAAACAATGTTGAAGGGGAGCATTATGAATGAAGGCTCCAGATACGTTTTGAGATAGCCGCCCAGCCCCCGGCTGATAATGCCAAAGAGTGGCACGGCAATCACCACGGAGAGCGCCAGTGCGGTGGTCGTCGACAAGGAGGACGTCGGCGGTTCAAACCCCGGAACGACCAGCAGCAGGTTCGACATGGCGACATAGAGGAACAGCGTTCCCGAGAAATAGAGCAAGTGCCGCGAGGGACCCGGCGCGATTTCCTGGATCTGTTCCTGAATGCCCTGCAAGATGACTTCCAGCATCGTTCGCCAGCGGTTGGGCGGCACATCCGGCCGCAGATTGCGGGTGATCAGCATCGAGACGCCCGTAAGCACTGCCATCACGACCCAGGTGTAGAAAATGGTCGCGTTGATCGGGATGCCCCAAACTTCGAACATGATGGTCTGATCAGGCGACAGGTTCATGGCGCATCTCCAGCGGTTGCGCCAGTGCGGGCAAGTGTCGTGGCCACAAACCGCACGATAAGGAACGCGATCCCATAGCCCAGACCGGCCCACGGTCCGCCGTAAGCTACGACGAGCCACCCAATGCCGAGGAAAGCTGCGAGCCGTACCGCGGCGCTCAGTGTCAGTATTCCAATGTGGTTGTTGGTGCGCAATGCGCGCCGAATGCCGACAGCCAAGCCGACAAAAAAGACTATACCCATCACAGTGCCAACCCCGAATCCCAGGATGCCGGCAGTCCAATCAACGACTATCATCCGCGTTTTTCCTCTTTATTGATCCAACTCGCAGCGATGAACGCCCCCAGAACGACGCCCCCAATGATCAGGGTGATAGTCCACGAAAACTTTTGCGGAGCCACCCGGTCCAGCCAGAGGCCCAGAAGTGCCCCGCCGACCGTCGGCACCGCGACGGACCAGCCAATCATCCCGAATGTACTGATACCCATAAGCGGACTCGGCCCAGGATGATCTCGCGCCGATTTCATCCGCTTGGCATGGCGGCCGATCTCCTCGGTGGGCTTGTCAGATTTCTGCGTCATTGCCGCGACCTTTGCAATTCGGTAAATCGCCGGACCATGTCCGCCTCAAGCCGCGACAGGGCGGACCGGGCCTGCCGCTCCTCCTCGTCCATCTGGATAAAACTGGTCTGAACCGTTTCTTGCAGACTGCCTAGATCATCTCCATGGACCCCGCGCAGAGTGGCAACCGCAACCTTGTGCCCCTTCTTCACCAGCAGGCCTTCATCGAGACCGAAGATTTCCTCGGATCCGTCGACAAGACGCAGCGTCATGACCGATGGCACCAGCACCGTGACAAAATCGGCATGGTTCGGCCAGATACCGAACGCCCCATTCGGAGCCACCGCCGTCATACGTGTAGCCTGCCCTTCGAAGAGCGTGCGCGTCGGCAGACGCAGGGTTACGGCCATATCGGATGCCATGCTCATGGCTTGGCCTCCAGGTCATCCAGACTGCCGATCATGTAATAGGCGCTTTCAGGCAAATCGAACTCGGTCTGCCCAAGGATCGTCTCGCAGCCGGTCAGCGTATCCGCGATCGACACTTGCTTGCCCTCCATTCCACTGAAGGATCCGGTCGTAAAGAAAGGCTGCGTCAGGAACCGCTCCAACCGGCGGGCCCGCGATACGGTGGCACGGTCGGCCGACGACAGCTCTTCAAGGCCGAGCATCGCAATGATGTCGCGCAGCTCCTCATACTCGGCCAATGTCCGACGCACCGCGCGGGCGACATCGTAGTGCCGCTGTCCGACCACGGAAGGCGTCAACATCACCGATGCCGAGGCCAGCGGATCAACTGCCGGATAGAGGCCTTCGCTCGCCCGCTTGCGCGACAGAACCACCGAGGCGGAAAGATGCGAAAAAATATGCGCGGCGGCCGGGTCTGTAAAATCGTCGGCGGGCACATATACGGCCTGGATCGAGGTAATCGCACCGCGCTTTGTCGAGGTGATACGCTCTTCCAAACCTGCCAGTTCCGTGGCCAGGGTCGGCTGGTATCCCACACGGGACGGCATACGGCCCATCAGCCCCGAAACCTCCGACCCTGCCTGAACAAAGCGGAAGATGTTGTCGATCAACAGCAGAACGTCTTGTCCTTTGTCTTCACGAAAATACTCGGCCATCGTCAGCGCGGTGTTGCCCACCAAAAACCTTACGCCAGGAGCTTCGTTCATCTGGCCGAAAATCATCACGGTCTTATCGCGCACGCCCGCCTCGCCCATCTCGCGGTACAACTCCTCCGCCTCGCGCGAGCGTTCACCGATCCCGCAGAACAGGCTCACACCCTTGTGGTGTTGGACAGTGTTGTTGATCAGCTCGGTGATCAGAACGGTCTTGCCCACGCCCGCACCGCCAAACAGCCCAGTCTTGCCACCGCGTTCAATGGGCGACAACAAATCGATGGCCTTGATGCCTGTCTCAAGGATCTTGGAATGCAGCACGCGATCGCTCAGCTTTGGTGGAGACTGGTGAATGGAGCGCTGCTCCGTCACCACCGGGGCAGGACGACCATCGATTGGCGCGCCGAAGACGTCCAGCATCCGCCCCAGAACTGCGTCGCCCACCGGAACCATGATCGGACCTCCGGTCGCTTTGACCGGCATGCCGAGACCAAGCCCGCGCACCGGCGCCAGGGCCATGGCCCGCACCATGCCGTTACCGATCAGGCTGGACACTTCCAGCGCGACATCTCCGGCGTAAAGCAGATCGTGAATGTGGGGGACCGGCCCCTTGAACGCCACGTCAACAACGCCACCGCGAATGGCAGCGATGCGGCCATCAGTCTGTGTGTCGGGTTTGGAAAGGGCTGTGGTGCTCATGTGGGTACCTCAGATCTCCTTTAGCACACGGGTGCCAGCCGTGCCATCAAGGATGGCCATTGCATCTGCCAGGCGACCAATGCCCGAAACACCGCCATGGTCCGCAAACTCACTGGCGGCGCGCAACTTTGGCCCCATTGATCCCTTTGGCATATCGAGTGCGCGCGCTTCATCCGGCGTCAGCTGGCCAAGCGGTGTTGCGGCATCTGTGCCAAATCCCTGGTAGACGGCATCGACATCGGTCAGCAGCAGCAAGGCGTCCGCGCCTATATCGGCGGCCAGAAGCGCACTGGCGGCATCCTTGTCGATCACCGCTTCAACCCCTATCAGACTGCCATCCGGTTTGCGCAGCACAGGAATACCCCCACCACCTGTACAAATCACGATTACGCCCTGATCCAGCAGCAATCGCAAAACGCGCAGATCTGGAATTTCCAGGGGCTTGGGGGACGCAACCACACGCCGCCAATAGTCTCCATCCTGCGCGATTTTCCAATCCGCGGCGCTGGCCCGTGTTTCAGCCTCTTGCTTCGAATAGACCGGGCCAACGAATTTGGTTGGCATTGCGAAGGCAGGATCCTCTGGATCCACAATCACCTGGGTCAAAAGCGTCGCAACCGCATGACCGTGACCGAGTTCATTTTCCAGCTCTTGCTCGATCAGATAGCCGATCATGCCTTCGGTTTCAGCCCCCAGAACATCCAGCGGATAGGCCTCGTCGGGTTTGTAGGCAGCGCCCTGCAGCGCCAGCAAACCCACCTGTGGGCCGTTTCCATGGGTGACGATCAACTGGTGCCCACCGCGCACGATTCCAGCCAGCGCCTGTGCCGCCGTTTTAACGTTGGCGCGCTGCGCCTCGGCGGTCAGGGGCTGGCCCCGTTGCAAGAGCGCGTTGCCGCCCACGGCTGCGACAACCAGCATCTCAGGCCCCCAAGGTGGCGACGAGAACCGCCTTGATGGTGTGCATCCTGTTTTCGGCCTGGTCGAAAACGATCGAGGCAGGGCTTTCGAACACCTCCTCGGTGACTTCCATGGCGCTGATGCCGAACTCGGCCTCTATATCCTTGCCGACGCTGGTCTCGGTGTTGTGGAAGGCGGGCAGGCAATGCATGAAGCGGGTGCGCGGATTGCCGGTCTTGGCCATCAGCGCGGCGTTGACCTGATAGGGCATTAGCAACTTGATGCGCTCGGCCCATTTTTCCTTCGGCTCGCCCATAGAGACCCAGACATCGGTGTAGACGAAGTCGACGTCGCGGACAGCATCGTCTATGTCATCGGTGATCATCATCCGGGCGCCGGTCTCGTTAGCGATCGCCTGCGCCTCGTCCTGAATGGCTTTGGTGGGCCAGCAAGCCTTGGGTGCGCAAAGCCGCACGTCCATCCCCATCTTGACGCCGCCGATCAGCAGGCTGTCACCCATATTGTTTGCCGCGTCGCCGATGAAGCAATAGGACACTTGGTGCAACGGCTTTTCGACATGCTCCTGCATGGTCAGGAAATCGGCGAGAATCTGGGTCGGATGGAACTCGTTGGTCAGGCCGTTATAGACCGGCACGCCGGAATATTTGGCCAGCTGGTCGACGATCTCCTGACCGAAGCCGCGATATTCGATCGCGTCATAGATGCGGCCGAGCACCCGAGCGGTGTCCTTGACCGATTCCTTGTGGCCGATGTGACTGCCCGTCGGTCCGAGATAGGTAACGCGGGCGCCTTGGTCGTAGGCTGCGACTTCGAAGCCGACGCGGGTGCGGGTCGAGTCCTTTTCGAAGATCAGGGCGATGTCCTTGCCTTGAAGCCGGGGCTGTTCGGTGCCTGCATATTTGGCAGTCTTGAGGTCGGCTGCGAGTTTGACCAGAAAGCCGATCTCGCGCGGAGTGTAATCGCGAAGCGTCAGCAGACTGCGGTTTTTCAGATTGAAAGCCATTGTTGCGATCCTTTGAAATCAAATTGCGTCGCGGATGGTCGGGCAGCTCATGCAATGCCCGCCACCGCGGCCACGGCCCAGCTCGGCACCAGGAACAGCCAGAACCTCGATGCCCGCCGCTTTCAGTGCCGCGTTGGTGTCGTCGTTGCGGTCATAACCGATGACCACGCCGGGCCGCAGGGCCAGCACGTTGTTGCCATCGTTCCACTGTTCGCGCGAACGCTCTTCTTCGGTATTGCCACCGGTCGGCACGATCTGCAGCTTTTTGTAACCAAGCACCTCGGCGACGATGTCGAAGATAGGGCGAGGATCGTGCCTGAAGGTCAGTGGCGCGTTTCCCTCGGCCGGACGGATGTCGTAGCAGATAAGTTCGTCGGCAACCTCCTTGAAGGTGGTGACGACATCGCCGCCGCAGAGCGTGAACACCGTGTCGAGATGCATGGCGGCGCGTGATTTTGGAATCCGGAATGCCAGCACCCGGTCAACCACGCCCTTGGCAAACAGTGCCTCCGCCAACTGGCCGATACCTTGCGGTGATGAGCGTTCGCCCATGCCGACCAGAACCGTGCGGTTGCCCACCGGCATGATGTCGCCACCTTCCAGCGTCGCCAGGCCGTGTTCCTTGGTCGGGTCGCCCCAATGAATATTGGACTTGCCGGCAAATTTCGGATGGAACTTGTAGATTGCCGTGTTGAGCAGGGTTTCGGGGCGTCGCGCCGGCCAATGCATCGGATTGACCACCACGCCATCATAAATCCATGCCGAGTTGTCGCGGGTAAACAGCGCATTGGGCAACGGCGGCAGGAGGAAACCGTGATGGCCGAGATAGCTGCCGAACAGGCCGGTCGGCTTGAACGGAAGGTCGTCTTCCGCCAAGCCGCCGAGCAGGAATTCAGCCAGCTGCGTGCCCGGCAGTTCGTCCATCCAGGCACGCAATTCCTCTATCATGCCGACGCCGACCTGATCCGCGTTGATCCGGTTATCAAGCACGTAGGCGCGGCCTTCTTTTATCTCCAGCGTTTCGGCCAGCAGATCGTTGACGTCGAGCACCTCGACGCCTTCACCGCGCATCAATGATGCGAAGACATCGTGGTCCTTCTGCGCCTGTTTGACCCAAAAGACGTCGTCAAACAGCATCTCCTGGCAGTTCGATGGGGTGAGGCGGCGGTGGGCCAGGCCGGGGCGGCAGACAATGACCTGCCGCAGTTTGCCGGTTTCGGAGTGAGCCCCGAGTTTTGCATTGCTATTCATGTTGGTATTCCAGAACTCAAGAGGGTCAAAGGGCGCTGATGGTGCCAGTCCACATAAGGTAGCCAGCGATGACAGCGGCGATGAGGATCCCGAGTCCCATCAGGGCCTCGACGCCAGTGAAGGCTTTTTCGCCGCGTGCCCTGCGGGCCCACCAGTAGACGGGAATGCCGACTGCATAGAGAATTGCGCACATCAGCAGATAATTCGGACCCGCCGCGTAGACCAGCCAAGCACCATAGACAGTGGCCAATGCTCCGGTGAACATGTCACGTCCGCGTTTGTCGCCGGCTGCATAGGCCTCGCCGGTGAATGCCAGCTTGAAAGCATAGGCGCCAGAGAGCACATAAGGAACCAAGATGGCCGTCGAAGCGATGTAGAACAGCGCCAGATAGGTGGAGTTGGAATAGAGCGTGACGATCAAAAAAAGCTGCACGAAAATGTTGGTGATCCACAAGGAGCCGGCAGGTGAGCCGTTCTTGTTCTCGATTGCGAACACGTCAGGCAGCATGCCTTGTTGTGCTGCGCGGTAGGGAATTTCCGCCGCAAACAGCGTCCAGGCCAAGAATGCGCCAGCCACCGAGATAACTAGCCCGATCCGGACCAGCACTGAGCCCCAGGGGCCGACAGTCTGTTCCAGCACATTGGCCATCGAGGCGGCTGCGGGCAGGCCTGCAAGTTCCGGCTGGCTCATGATGCCGAAAGACAAGAGCGAAACACAAAGATAGATGCTCAAGGCAATGATAAAACCGATGATGGTTGCCTTGCCGATGTCGGAACGCTTGGCGGCGCGGGCCGAGTAAACGCTTGCGCCTTCAATTCCGATGAAGACCCACAGGGTGACCAGCATGGTGCTCTTGACCTGAGTCATGATGCTGCCGAGATCCGGAGTCGCCGCGCCCCAGAAGTCGAGGCTGAAGGTGGGAAGATTGAAGGCGACGAAAACCAGCACCACGAACAGCGCGATCGGCACCAGCTTGGCGGTCGTAGTGATGGTGTTGATGATGGTTGCCTGGCGCACGCCCATCAGGCAAAGCGCATGGGTGATCCAGAGAACGACAGACGCGCCGATAATGGCCTGCGTTGTATTGCCCTCGGCGCCGAAGGCCGGATAAAAATAGGACATGGCACCGAAGATCAGCACCACATAGGAAACGTTGCCGAGCCAGGCGCTGAGCCAGTAGCCCCAGGCGCTGTTGAAACCGACGAAATCGCCAAAGCCGGCGCGGGCATAAGCATAGGGGCCAGCGTCAAGCTTCGGTTTGCGAGTTGACAGTCCCTGATAGACGAAAGCGAGAGCGAGCATACCGATGCCGGTGATCAGCCAGCCGATCATCACTGCGCCGGGGGAAGCACCCTTGGCCATGTTCTGCGGCAGACTGAAGATTCCGCCACCGATCATCGAACCGACGACAAGTGCCACAAGCGGCACCAGGCCGAGCTTGCCGGTAGATTTGCCGGTGGATGTCGTTGGCACTGCTGTATCCGCAACACTCATGGTCGGATTCCTTAAATGGTAGAATTTGTTAATGGCGTGCGGCACAATTTCCGGGGGAGCCCTGCGCATTGAAAGCAGCATGATCTCCGGCGAAGTTTTTCGAATCCGTGTCGCAAGAGCCACGTTAGTCGACCGGACACCGGTTCGGATTGATGCACGTCAATTGCCGAACTTGTAGGAGCATTTTTTCCCGTGTGGATCAGAGCTGAGCAAACGCAAAGTCAAGTTGCGGCAATGAATATGAGCTTCTCCCGGCGCCGAGAAACCAACGGTGTGCTGAAAATGGATCGGGAAGCCGGCACCGCGGTCCGGTCAAGCGGAGCGCGCAGGAATTGCCTCGCGCGAGTAGCGTCGCTGGAGTCCCTGCCCCCTGATCACCAGATCCAGCAATGCCCCCTATTGGGAGGTATCGCTAACCGATGACGATTGTTTCCGCCGATAGCCTTCACCATCGCCATATTCGAGGAACTCGGCGTATTGGCTATGGACGCCCGCCATGCGCTTTGCGTGTTTGATCGGGCACCAGCGTTTTTCAGTCCGCCCGGCAATCTCGGTGGCATAGGCCAACAACCCGTTGCCATACGAGCAATACATGCAATTGAGCTTCTCCAACCCATTGAGGTAGGAAAGATGCTTGCGGTCGAAAATTATGTAGTCGGATCGCTTGGCTTTTTCGATCCGGTAAACCGGAAAGCATATCGCCTGATAGATGGTGACAAACAGGTCCAGCACAACGAACGGAACGATCATAGAATAGATCACCGGCGCAGTCAGAACCACCAGGGGGCGGGCGCCCGCAATGTAGGGCATGAGCTTCTGCTTCAGCGCTTCATGCCGCCGCTCAATGTCGCGTTCAAAAACGATCTTGCGCTGCTCCACCTTGTAGCTGAATTCCTCTTGGCGGCGTTCGAACTCTTCATCCAGTTCGGTTTCCAACTCACGCATCCGTGCAAGGAGGGTGGCAACTCTGTCCGTCATTTACTTGTCTCCTGCGCCGCTTTTCTCTGGACTTTACGGTTTAGCAGACTCCGTCGCACTTTGCTCGGTTTTGCCGTTGTTTGCGCGGGATATAGGGCGGAATTCTTCGGGCGTGATGGTTTCGTTTTCCAGCAACAATGCGGCCCCTGCCTTCAGGTCGGACATATGGGCCGTCAGGATCGTCTTGGCCTGCTCATAGGCATCCGCAATCAGTTGACGCACGGCCAGATCGACTTCACGGGCCGTCTCCTCAGAATAATCCTTCCCTGCCATCCCAAAAACCTGTTGATCCATATACTGACCGTGCTTGGCTTCCAGAACGGCCTGGCCAACCACAGGGGTCATTCCTAACCGCGTGACGCATTCCCGCGCGATATCCGTGGCTTTGGCCAGATCATCCGATGCGCCGGTTGAAATCTCCTTGAAAACCAGGTCCTCGGCGGCACGGCCTGCCATCAGGACAACCATGCGGTCTTTCAACTCGGAGAATGTGATCAGAAACCGGTCTTCGGTGGGGCGTTGCATCGTGTAACCCAGCGCACCAATCGAGCGCGGAATGATCGATACCTTGTGTACAGGGTCGGCATGAGCAACATTTGCGGCTGCAAGCGCATGGCCCATTTCATGATGCGCGACACGCGCGCGTTCCGCCTTGCCCAACACTCGCGATTTGCGTTCGACACCGGCCACAATGCGTTCCACCGCCGCCGTAAAATCTGCCATAGTCACCTTGTCGCCATCACGTCGTGTTGCAACAATGGCCGCTTCGTTCACCAGATTGGCCAGGTCGGCACCGGTAAAGCCCGTCGTAATCGCCGCGACCTGATCCAGATCGACATCGTCCGAAAGATTGACGTCTTTCACATGGACCTTGAGAATGGCGGCGCGTCCTTTACGTTCCGGCCGGTCGACGACGATCTGACGGTCAAACCTGCCGGCCCGCAGCAGAGCTGCGTCGAGCACCTCCGGACGGTTGGTTGCCGCCAGCAGAACGATGCCGACCCTTGGATCGAAACCGTCGAGTTCCGACAGAAGCTGGTTCAAGGTCTGCTCTTTTTCGTCTCCGCCGCCATATCCCGATACGCCCGAGCGAGCGCGACCAAGGGCATCCAGTTCGTCAATAAAGATGATGCAGGGCGAAGCCTTGCGGGCCTGCTCGAACAAATCGCGCACCCGCGCCGCACCGACGCCCACAAACATCTCCACAAATTCGGAACCTGAAATTGAAAAGAAGGGCACGCCCGCCTCGCCCGCAACGGCACGCGCGAGCAGCGTCTTGCCAGTTCCAGGCGGGCCAACCAGGAGTATCCCCTTCGGAATATGCGCGCCGAGGCGTCCGTATTTGTCCTTGTCCTTGAGGAAGGACACGATCTCCTGCAATTCGCCCTTGGCTTCATCAACGCCCGCGACATCATCAAATGTGACACCGGTTTTTGTCTCCAGATAGACTTTCGCCTTGGACTTGCCGATGTTCACCAGACCGCCCAACCCCTGACCACCACCGGACATGCGGCGCATCAAAAGCATCCAGACCCCGAAGAACAGCAAGACGGGAGCAACCCAGGAAATCAGATTTGTGAGCCAGTTCTGATCTGAGCCTCCGGTGAAGACGACATTCTTTTCTTCTAGCGTATTGGCAAGATCAGGATCGACACGATGCGCCACGAAATATTGCTTGCCGTCGATGGCTTGCTTGAAGCGCCCCTGCACCATCGTCTCGGTTACGGTCAGTTCCGCAATATCGCCTTTGTCGAGATGCGTCAGAAACTCGCTGTATTGCAGGGTTTCGACACTGCGAGATCCAATCCAGACCTGCAGGCTCATCCACAGCAGCGCTGCGATGATCCAGAATGTCCAGTTGAAATGCCTTTGTTTTTGCTTGTCCATAATCACAACTCGATGGGGTTCTTGATTTCAAAACACATCAAAACCCGGGCGGTCAGGTTCCACTGCTTTATCCTGGCAAATTTGTCATCGGTGCGGACCGCTTCCACGTCGCGCAGCATCGAAGGGCCACATTCCATGAGAAACTCAACGCCAATCATCTCGATTGCTTCCGGTCGGGTTACGCCAGGCTTGATAACCACATGGGAATGATGAACCGTACAATCGTCATAACGCGCGGTAATCGCGATCGCAAATGCAATCAGCTTTTTGAATTGACCCGACAACGCGCCATTCGATGTTGCATCCACAACCAATCTGCCCAATGTTGACGTGGTCATCGCCACCACCTCGGCTGGGTCTGAATAACCAGAGTGATAATGATGGGCAATTTCCGGGTAATTTGTCATCAACGGAAGTCCTCAAATTGGCGTCGTGAAAAACACTACGCGCTGCGGCAACCCGTCAAATTGACCTCCATCAATCTGCAAACCTTGACCTATGGTGCAGGACACAATCATCACAGCCAGACAACAACAGTGCTGCGATTCAGATGGCTGACAAAATGCTGTGCGCACATCGATTGCAACGGGTGAGATACGCCGCCAAACCTTGAGTATGCCGGCCAAGGGGTGCCACCTTTGTTCCGAACGATACATCGCGGACCAGCCTTTTTTGGACAGCCTAGCAACAATCCGAAACACCACAGGGAGGACCCAGCTCTCCGGCTTTTCGCACCCATCGGCACAGCACATGAACCAATAAATATTCAGGCACTCCGCAAGGTCCTGGCCGTTGAGCGCCTAAATAGGGCGTTAAATCAACGGGAACATGATGCGAAACGTGTCCCGAGTTGGCGAATGGTAGCCACATCGGCATTGGCGAAGGCGACACGCAAATAAGGATCCAGCCCTCCGCCAAAGAACGACCCGGGTATGGTGATCACTCCCGCGTCCCGCGCCAGCCCGTGAGCAGCATCATAAGCGCTCAAATCCTCAAAGGGATGGCGGACAAAGGCGAAATAGGCACCAAGGGCCACAATCTCCCAGCCCGGTGCATCGGCCATCACCTCGGTCAGCGCCGAAGCGCGCGCGGCGATCTCGAGCGTATTGGCCCGCCTCCAGTCTTCAAACGCCGGAATTGCTTTGGCAAGTGCGGCCTGCGGTGGCCGGGGTGCACAGATCTGCAGATTGTCCATCACCTTGGCGATCTGGGTGATGGCCGCCTCCCCTGCTGTTATCGCTCCTACCCGATGACCGGGAATGCAGAAGGATTTGGAAAAACTGTAGAGCCCGATCAGATTGTCCTGCCAGCCGGGATTTGCAAACAGACCATGCGGCGAGCCAGCGTCGAGCGGCAGGAAATCGCGATAGGTCTCGTCGACAATCAACCAGATGCCGCGGGCCAGGCAAAGCCTGAAGAGCTCATCCAGTAATCCTGCCGGATATGTCGCACCCGTGGGATTGTTGGGCGTGACAATCGCCAGCGCACGGACACCTTCAGTAATCATCGCCTCGACCGCCGCCGGTGCTGGCAAAAAGCCATCCCCGGCGTGGCAATCGACATAGCTGACCTTGACCCCGTTCATCGCCAGCGTGGTCTCATGATTGAAATAGCAGGGATTGGTCAGCAAAACCGTGTCGCCAGGGCCGGCAACCGTCATCATCGCCGCCATGAAAGCCTGGTTGCAGCCAGAGGTAATGTGAATGTTGGCAGGTTTGATGTCTGCCCCATAGAGGTCGCCAATCCATTCCGCATAGGCCGCGCGGAGATCCGGCTCACCCTCAATATCGCCATACCCGGCCATGGCAACCGAACTTGCTGCCTCGCCAAGCCAGCTGAGCATGTCAGCATGCGGCGGATAGCCCGGGACGGCCTGCGACAGGTCGATCAGCGCACCGAGATGGCCATCATAGTCGCGCTTCCAGGCCTGCACCTCGGGGATCGGCGGCGCAGCAAGGGTTTCGACAAGTGGATTGAAACGGGCGGACGACATGATGAGTTCTTTCATGGATCCGTCTGGGTGACGGGGTCGGTTTCGGTTTGGTGTGAGGTTTGAATCTGCTGCGCCCGGCGAATGGTCCGGCGGGCGGCGATCAAAGGCTCGGCCCTGGCGTCGTCTTCTTCGATGCTCGAAAACAGCCAGTCGATAAAGGCGTCGACCACCGGCGTCGAGCGCAGATCGTTGCTGCAGGCAACATAGAAGGCGTCGACCGCGGGAACGGCAAGCTTGAACGGGACGATTATCTGTCCCTTGGTCAACAGGCTCGCGGCTGTCAGCGTGTCGCCGAGCGCAATGCCGTGGCCGAGCAGCGCCGCTTCGATCGCCAGACGTGCGTCAGAGAAATGGTGCTGCTGTACGACGGAGATGCCGTGCACATCCGCCGCCGTCATCCAGATCCGCCATTCATGACCGTCATCGCCGTGCAGGATGGTATGCTCGGCCAGATCACGAGCGGTGCGGATCGGCCGGTTGTTGATCAGCGACGGGCTGGCGATCGGGAACAGGTCGAGATGCGACCAGAGCTTGAACCAGCAATCGGTCCAGCTGCCGTCGCCATAGAGGATGGCGATATCGACATCAGGGGAATGGATCAGCGCCGGATCATTGGCCGCATTGAGCGTCAGCCGTATTTCCGGGTATCGGGCAGTGAAGCTCGCCAGTCGCGGCATCAGCCACAATGACAACAGCGCCGAGACACAAGTAATAGACAGCGAACCGGATTTCGCCGGCCGAGTCATGCGGGCGGTGGCAGCGGCGATTTCGCCAAAAGCCGATGTCACCGAAGGTAACAGGTCGGCGCCGTGCTCGGTCAATGTCAGCCGCTGGCCGCTGCGGTTGAAAAGCTTGACGTTCAGCGAGGTTTCCAGCGCCTTGATCTGATGACTGATGGCGCCGTGGGTGACGCAAAGCTCCTTCGCCGCCTTGGTCAGCGAGCGGTTTCGGGCGGTCGCCTCGAAGGCTCGCAACGGATTTAGCGGCGGCAGTCTTTGTGTCATCAGCTCACTCCTGATGTGAGATTTTCTCACATAAATGACGCTAACAATATCAATTGCTTTCCTTCCGCTGCTTTGCAACATTTTATTTATCGACTGTGCCGAATGACGCGGCGCCGCATAGTATTTTGGGATGGCATTTACATGGCTTGGGACAAGACAAAGCTCAACGAGTTGAAAGGCAAATACGCCGAAAGCCATGGCGGCGAACTGTTCAATCCGCAGTTCCGGCGCGTTGCCGACAAGATCTTCACTGAGAGCGGCACGCGGCTCGCACCCTATTCCGGCATCCCAACCTTCCTGACCGCGCCCTATGTCGAGATCGACAATGACAATCCGGATTTCGGCGATCTGCAGGTTGCCATCATCGGCATGCCGATGGATCTCGGCGTCACAAATCGCAACGGCTCGCGCTTCGGCCCTCGGGCACTGCGGACCATCGAGCGCATAGGCCCCTACAATCATGTACTCGATTGCGCGCCGGTGCACGAACTGCGCGTTGCCGACATCGGCGATGTCAGCTTCCAGAGCCGTTACCGGCTTGAACTCAGCCACGAAGACATCGAACGCCGCCTGCATCAGATCGTTGATGCCGGTGTGCTGCCGCTGTCAGTGGGTGGCGACCATTCGATCACACACCCGATTCTTAAGGCTGTGGGCAAGAACCGTCCGGTCGGCATGATCCATATCGACGCCCATTGCGATACCGGCGGCGCCTTCGATATGACCAAGTTCCACCATGGCGGTCCATTTCGCAACGCGGTGCTAGACGGCGTGCTCGACCCGACGCGAACCATCCAGATCGGCATCCGTGGCGCGGCCGAATATCTCTGGGAGTTCTCCTATGAATCCGGCATGACCGTGATCCATGCCGAGGAAGTCACCGGCATGGGGATGCCGGCGATCATCGCGCGGGCCAAGGAAATCATTGGCGATGGTCCAACCTATCTCTCGTTCGACATCGACAGCCTCGACCCGTCGTTTGCGCCGGGAACCGGCACACCGGAAATCGGCGGCCTGACGACACGCGAAGTGCTGGAACTGATCCGCGGCCTCAAGGGCATGAACATTGTCGGCGGCGACGTGGTCGAAGTGGCACCACAATATGATTCGACAACAAATACCGCACAGGCCGGTGCACAGGTGCTATTTGAAATTCTCAGCCTGATGGTCTTCAGCCCGGCAATCACCGGCCAGAAAGCCTGAGACAGCAGCATTCGCCATTGAACGGAATGCAATGAGCAACGGCGGCAAACGCCAAATATAACGAGCCATTCCAGAGGGAAAACCATGACACTGCATCGCACTTTGAAATCCTCCATCACCGCGCTGGCACTTCTAGCTGCCGCGTTCACTGCACCGGCCAGCGCCGACGCGGTTGCCGACATCCAGGCCGCCGGCGTTCTCAATGTCGGCGTCTTCTCCGATTTCCCCCCCTTCTCCTCGGCCAGCTCCGACATGAGCCTGAAAGGCTATGACATGGACGTGGCGCAGGCGATTGCCGACGCACTGAAGGTCAAGCTCAATCCCGTCGCCGTCACCGGCCAGAACCGCATTCCTTATCTCAATGACCACCGCGTCGATCTGCTGATGAGCGTCGGCTATTCCGACGAACGCGCCAAGGTCATCGACTATGCAGCCGCCTATGCCCCCTATTACATCGCCGTCATTGGACCTGCCGCAACGGACGTGAAAGACGCGGCTGATCTCGCCGGCAAGTCAATTTCCGTCAACAAGGGCACGCTTGAAGACACGTCGCTGACTGAAGCAGCCCCGGAAGGCACCGACATCAAGCGTTTCGACAACTATAATTCGGTGATCCAGGCTTTCATTTCCGGCCAGACCGACCTGATGGTTGTCGGCAATGATGTCGGCGCAGGCGTGCTGGCCAAGCAGGACGAAATGAAGCCGGAACAGAAGTTCCAGCTGCTGAGCTCACCCTCGCACATCGCGCTCAACAAAGGCGAAGAGGCACTCAAGACCGCGATCGACGACACCATTGCCAAGATGATCGAAGACGGCAGCCTCAACGCCTCCTCGCAGAACTGGCTGAAGGTTGATCTCAACCCGGAAAACCTCAAGGACTAGGTCTTGTCCTATAGCCTCGACTTCGGTTGGCTTTACGACGCGCTGGGGGCAATAGCCCGCGGCGCGTCGATGACCATCCTGTTGATTGCGGTTACCACCGTTCTCGGCACAGTGATCAGTGTGATCCTTGCCGCCGGGCGGCGCAGCGGCAGTCCCCTGCTTCGCCGCGCAATCACCGCCTATGTCGAAGTGATCCGCAACACACCGTTCCTGGTGCAGCTGTTCTTCATCTTCTTCGGTCTACCGAGCCTCGGCATAAGGCTTGATCCGATCTCGGCTGCGATCCTGGCGATGACGCTCAACATGGCCGCCTACACCACCGAGATTGTCGGCGCCGGGCTCGACGCCGTGCCCAAGGGCCAGAAGGAAGCCGGCCTCGCGTTGGGTTTGCGGCCAAGGCAAGTGTTTGTCAAAATCGTACTGCCACAAGCTTTGCAGATCATTTTTCCGGCGCTCACCAGCCAGGTGGTCATCATGATGCTTGAATCCGCTGTCGTCTCGCAGATTTCCGTCAACGAATTGACCTATGAGGGCGATATCCTTCAGGCACGCACCTTCCGCGCCTTCGAGACCTATTTCATTATCACGCTGGTCTATCTCGGCCTGTCGATCGGGCTCAGGCGCCTGTTGATAAGGGCCGGCCGCGCCACCTTGCCGGCGGGCATATCATGATCGAATTTACCCTCTGGGACATCATCCGAAACCTGCTGTTTGCCACCCGCTGGACCGTGGCTCTGTCGCTGGCGGCCTTCGTAGGCGGCGCAAGCGTAGGCATCATCATCCTGATCTTGCGCATCTCCAAAAGCAACTGGGCGCGGCGCTTTGGCAAGGGCTACATCGCCCTGTTCCAGGGCACACCGCTGTTGATGCAGCTGTTCCTGATCTTCTTCGGCATGCCGATGCTCGGCTTCCGCATTGAACCATGGACCGCGGCAGTGCTCTGCCTGACGTTTTATGCCAGCGCCTATCTGGCCGAAATCTGGCGCAGCGGTGTCGAGGCACTGCCCACAGGCCAATGGGACGCGGCTGCCAGTCTTGGCCTGCACAGAGTGCAGGAACTCAGGTTGATCATCCTGCCGCAGGCATTTTCGATCACCCGCGCGCCAATCGTCGGTTTCCTTGTGCAACTGATCAAGGCCACGGCGCTGACCTCGATTATCGGCTTTGACGAGTTGTTGCGCACCTCCAACGCCATCAACAACGCCACCTTCGAGCCGTTCAAGGTTTACGGTCTGGTGGCGCTGATTTTTTTCATCCTCTGCTTTCCGTTGACACAATATGCGCGGATGCTGGAGGCCAAACAAATCGCTCATTGAGGCACAGAACCTTAAGGGCCATGTACGGGAACCCCGGTCAGGAACCGGAAAACAAAGGAGAAAACCATGCGAAAGATTCTCAACTCATCCATCAGCCGCCGGGCAGTCCTCGGCGGCACCGCGGCGGCCATTGGGGCGCTGTCGATGCCGTCGATCCTGTGCGCCCAGGACCGCTCGCTCAAGGTCGGCGTTTACGGCGGCTACTTCAAGGATTCGTTCGACAAGAACATCTTCCCCGACTTCACCGCCGCCAGCGGCATTGCGGTGGAATCGATTGCCGAACCCACAGGCGAAGCCTGGCTGGTGCAGCTCGAACAGGCCGCCAAGGCCGGCGTCGCGCCCGCCGATGTTTCAATGATGTCGCAGGTTGCCATGCTCAAGGGCCAGTCGACCGATTTGTGGGCCCCAATCGATACTTCGAAGATCAAGAACTACGACAACTTGCTCCAGCAGTTCGTCAACAAGTACCCCGACGGACGCGTTGCCGGCATCGGCGCGGTGGCCTGGTACATCACGCTGGTGACCAACACCGGTTCCTATCCCGAAGCGCCCGAGAGCTGGGCTGCGTTGTGGGATCCGGCCAATGCCGACAAGCTCGGCCTGCTGGCGCTGGTGTCCAACTCGTTCCTACTGGAAGTGACCGCCAAAACTTATCTGGGCGGAACCAATGCGCTCGACACCGAAGAAGGCATCAACAAGGCCTTCGAAAAGCTGGCCGAGGTCAAGCCGAATGTCCGGCTCTGGTACCGCGATGAAGCCCAGTTCGAGCAGGCGTTGAAATCCGGCGAAATCCCGATGGGCCAGTATTATCACGATGTCACCGGACTGGCGGCGGCCGACGGCCATCCGGTCCGCTCCACCTTCCCCAAGGAAGGCGGCATTCAGGATTCGGGCTGCTGGGCACTGTCACGCGCATCCGACAAAGTCGAGGAAGCGCATGTCTTCATCGACTATATGAGCCAGCCGGAAATCCAGTCGACACTGTCGCGCAAGGTCGGCACCGCACCGACGCTGAAGCGCAATCTGCTCGACCTGACGGACGAAGAGTTCGCCAGCGTGTCGTCGGATATTGATCCGATCATCCCGCGCTACGACCTCTATCAGTCGAAGTCGGATTGGTTGAACCAGAAGTGGACAGAGCTGATCGTTGGCTGAGAGACGATTGTGTCGCTCGAAACGACGTGATTGCAATGACAAGTGGGAGGGGCCGGTTCACCGTCCCTCCCCGACCCTGGACCACCGGGGCGAACCGAACGGAAACACAATGTCTGGATTGACGCTCGATACCGTCCGCAAGGATTTCGGCAGCTTCACTGCGGTAAACGACGTGCAGATGACCGTGCCGCATGGCACTTTCGTCTGCATGCTCGGGCCATCGGGTTGCGGCAAGACCACGCTTCTGCGCATGATCGCCGGTCTGGACCTGCCCACCAGCGGCGCAATCCTGCTCGACGGCGACGACATCACCAGAGTGCCGACGCACAAGCGCAATCTCGGCATGGTGTTCCAGTCGCTGGCGCTGTTTCCGCATCTCACCGTCGGCGAGAATATCGCCTATCCACTCAGGATCCGCGGTGCGCCGCGTGAGGAGCAGAAAAAACGCGTCGACGAATTGCTAGCGATGATCCATCTGTCCGGTTATGCCGACCGGCCGGTGGCAAAACTTTCGGGTGGCCAACGTCAACGGGTGGCGATCGCCCGGGCACTGACTCGCTCGCCCAAACTGTTTCTGCTTGACGAGCCACTGTCAGCGCTCGACGCCAATTTGCGCGAAGCCATGCAGGTGGAGTTGAGGCAATTGCAGCAGCAGCTCGGCATCACCACCATCGTCGTCACTCACGACCAGCGCGAGGCCATGACCATGGCCGATACCGTGGTGGTGATGAACAAGGGGGAGATCCGCCAGGCGGCAAGCCCCATGGAAATTTACCGGCAGCCTGCCGATACCTTCGTCGCAGACTTCATCGGCTCGACCAATCTCATCGACATGGAGACCGACAGCGCCGGCAGGGCGATGGCGCTCGGCCAGGCCATTCCGGGGCTCGCGGCTCCCGCCGGCGGCAAGGCGATTATTTCGATCCGGCCGGAGGACGTGCATCTGACTGCACCCGGCAGCGACGGCGCTATCGCCGGTACCGTGACCTTCGTCCGCGATCTCGGCGGCACCATCGAAACGTTCATCGATTGCGGCGGCAAGCAGATCATCGCGGTATCGACGCCACGATCCCGCCCCGAGGTCTCGGTCGGCCAGCCGGTCGGCATGGTGCTCGACCCCGGCGTCTGCGTGGTACTCGACAAATGAGACGCGAAACCCCGCAAAAACTCGCAGATTACCTACCGCTGGCGTTCCCGGCGATCATGCTCACGGTGTTTTTCGTGATTCCGTTCGGGACCATGATCGCGGTTAGCTTCTTCCAGCGCCAACAAGGCGGTTTTTACACACCTGCCTTTGTGTTCTCAAACTACGAACGATTTCTGAGCCTGTTCTTCGCCAATGTATTGAGCTTCTCGCTGATGCTGGCGGTTCTCGTCGCCGTTTGCTGTGTCTCAATCGGGGTACCGTTCACATACATGCTGACCAAGATGTCGCGGCGGGTACAGATCGTCTGGATGGTGGCGCTGCTCTCGGTGCTGTCGTTGTCAGAGGTGATTATCGGCTTCGCCTGGTCGACGCTGCTGTCGCGCACCGCCGGCATCACCAATCTGCTGGTCACGCTCGGGCTGATGGACAAGGCCGTAGCGCTGACGCCAGGTTTTCCGGCAGTGCTGACCGCTATGGTCTACCAGGCATTGCCCTACACCATTCTGGTGCTCTACCCGGCACTGGTGCGGCTTGATCCGACGTTGACCGAAGCCGCGCGGACGCTTGGTGCCTCGCCGCTTCGCGCCTTTTTTACTGTCGTGGTGCCGGCGCTCAGAACCACCATTCTCGCGACCCTGATCATGGTCTTCATCTTCGCGCTCGGGTCCTACCTGCTGCCACAGATTCTCGGCCGACCACAGCACTGGACACTGTCGGTGCTGATCACCGATCAGGCTATCTATCAGTCCAACATGCCCTTTGCCGCAGCCATGGCCGTATTCCTTGTGTTGGTCACGCTGAGCTTGGTGGCGCTGACGCTGTTTGCTGGACGCAAGCGGGAGGCCGCCACGTGAGCCTGTTCCTGCGCCGCTGCTATTTCGCGCTGGTCGGGCTGTTCCTGGCCGCGCCGCTGATTGTTGTCGCCGGCGTTTCGGTGAACGCCAAACAGACGCTGGCCTTCCCGCCACAGGGCTTTTCACTGGCCTGGTATGTCGAGATCTTCGCCGACACCGGCTGGCGCGATGCGCTGTTTGCCTCGTTGACGCTGGCGATCCTGTCGGCGGCGCTGGCCGTGGCCATCGCGCTGCCGCTGAGTTGGTTTTTGTGGCGGCGGATCGCACCCTGGGCCAACATCTTCCAGTTGCTCGGCATCGCACCGTTCACCCTGCCGCCGGTGATCACCGCGCTGGGGCTGCTCACTTTCTGGGCCACCACCGGATTTTACGGCCAACCGTGGACGGCGGTAATCAGCCACGCGATCTTCTTCGTCACTCTACCGCTGGTCACGCTGTCACTGGGCTTCACCGCCATCGACCGTTCGCTGGTCGAGGCAGCTGCCACCATGGGCGCGGATGACCGCACCATTTTCCGCACAGTGGTACTGCCGCTCATCACGCCTTATCTGGTCTCGGGCTACGCATTTGCCTTCGTGCTGTCGCTCAACGAATATATCGTCGCTTACATGACGGTGGGCTTCACCATGGAAACCCTGCCGATCAAGATCTTCAATGCGCTGAGATATGGCTACACCCCGACCATGGCCTCCGTTACGGTGCTGTTCGTGGTTCTGGCTGCAGTGATCTATTCGCTGATTGCCCGATACGGCGATTTGCTGAAACTGCTCGGAGCGAATTCAGAGGAACAGCCATGATCCGCATCTCCGCATTGCAAATGAAAACCGCAGGCACCGACACGGCTACCAATCTCGCACGCATCGAAAACGCCGCCCGCGATGCTATGAAAGCCAGAGCAACCCTGCTGGTGACGCCGGAACTGGGTATAACCAGCTATGGCGGCGGCTGCCACATTCTTGATCTGGCCGAACCCGCTGACGGACCGATCGTGACCCGGATCAATGAGATCGCCCGCAAGACTGGCGTCGCCATCGTTGCAGGCTTCGCTGAGGAGGCCAGTGGTGCTGTCTACAATTCCGCCGTCTATGCTGATGGTGCCACAACGCCTTCGGTCTATCGCAAATCGCATCTTTATGGCGACTACGAGCGCGGCCTGTTTTCGCCGGGGCAACCCGCCACCTGCCTGTTCAATCATCGGGGCATGAAACTCGGCATGCTGATCTGCTACGACGTCGAATTCCCGGAAAATGTCCGCCGCCTGGCGCTGGCCGGCGCCGAAATAATCCTTGTGCCTACGGCGACGCCGATGGGGCCTTCAGGAACATTCATTGCCGAGAAGATGATCCCCGTGCGCGCTTTCGAAAACCAGATCTTCATCGCCTATGTCAACAATATCGGCCGCGATGGCGACTTCGAATATGCCGGCCGATCTCTCATTGCCGCACCGGATGGCGCGGTACTGGCATCGGCGGAACTATCAGAGGAATTGCTGACGGCAGACATTGAGCCCGAACACTACGCCCGTTCCCGGAGTGAAAACACCTATCTGAACGATCTCTAGTGGTCTGGTGGGGCGATTTGTCCTGACAGATGGGAACCATCTGTCAGGATCGCACCACTAGTGAATTCAGATATCGCCGCCGCCAAGTTTTCTGACTGGCCGGCGACCAGCCGTTGCAGCCCGGTCCAAATCCTGGCTGTCGCCTTCAGCCCTGTCCGGTGGCTACAGCTTCGTTGACAGCCAGTTCGGCCATGGCAAGTGCTGCAACGCGGGTTCTCGCAGCGGCGATGAAGCGGCCATTGTGACAGAAGCTTGCTCCCTCGACGCCGCAAGCCGATTCCAGATCACCGTTGGTCAGACCCGCCCAGGCTGCCGGCAGATCGGCACGCAGCTCAAACCCCTCATCGGCACGGCGGATTCCAGTCAGACACCAATCCTTGTCGCGCGGGTGAACCACGAACAACAGATGATCCGCGCCTGATTTCATGACCGCTGAACGGAATGGCATGCCCATCGGCAACTCCAGAACGCGGCCCTCGCCTGCAACCGAAATCGCCTGGAGTACTAGATCCTCGGCTCGCAGCTTAGCCGCGCTTGCGGCGATCCTGGCCTCAAGAAAACTTCGCGCAATGGCCAACGCTGTGCCGAACGCACGTTCCAGCGCTTCAGGATCCGGCTCGTCAAAGACCGGCTTCAAGGATTCAAGCAGAACGGGCAATGTCAGCACTGCCAGCGGTCCCGCAACCGCGGGGCTCATTGCACCATTGTCCATCAGATCTATCGGCAAGACGAAGCTTGCGTCGAAAGCGCCATGGACAGTCTCAATATGAGCATCCGGAAGGCCTGTAGCAGCAAGATAGTCGCGGCCATAATGCTTCCAGATCAAGCCGAATGAGCTGAAGGGTTGGCCATCCTCGCGCAGAGGCGCACCGCGCTGATGGTGATCGAAAATTCGCGCTTCAGCGTCATAGGCGCCACCAACATCGTAGATAATCCGGTCTGCACCCGGAGTAATCCATTCCGGTGACCGGCTGCGAACCACACGGGCCTCCGGGAAAAGCCGGGTCAAGACGACGCTGGACAGCAACTCGTCGGCATGAAAGCCGCCGGAATGGGTAACGAGGAAATCTGGGGTCATACAGCTATGCACCTTGCTGATGCGGAGGATCCGCCTGCGGTACCCACCAGATACCCATTGTCGGATGCCAACTCAACCCGAACCTATAATGATCGGAGCGCGAACGCATTTTCATCCATCAGTACGAACCTCTCTCACGACACCAGGACAACCCACCTCGTCGGCGTGAACACCTGCACGACGCCGACCCTTTACTGTATAAGGGCGGCCGGTTTCGCCGCATCGCGGCGCGCACACAACTCACACCGCCAGATAGCGCGTCTTGAGATCGGCATTAGCATCGAACGCATCCCAGTCGCCCGAGAACCAGCTTCGAATGTTGTGTCGACAATTTCATCGACTAGAGTTCATACCGTGCAGCCATCAGAGCCGAGACGAGAAAGGTCAAATCGGAACAGATCGCTTCAAGGCTGGACCTGGCAGTCGGCGATGTCAGCAGGCGAATAATCAGCTGTTACTGGCCAATCCGTGGCGAACACGATTTGCGCGACTGGGCGACAAGCATTATCGCGCGTGGCGGACGGATCGCACTTCCCGTCGTTATCCAGAAGGGCTGGCCGCTGGAGTTCCGTATCTGGTCGCCTGGTGACCGGCTTGACCGTGGCATATGGAACATAATTGTTCCCGCCCGCGGACCTTCGGCGCAGCCGGATGTGGTCGTTGCACCGGTCATCGGATTTGATGAGAAAAACTACCGCCTGAGTTACGGTGGCAGCGTCTTCGACAAGACACGGGCAGCAATGAAGACGCGACCAATCGTCATCGGGGTCGGTTATGCAGAGAGCCTGAATCCAACAATCCATCCTTTCTCACACAACATCCCCATGGACATTATCGTCACCAATGGATGACGATAGACCGGGATCCAACTGTCTGCAGCGATGCCGAAAATTTACTCGATTCGCGTCGGCAATGTGGGTGCATGCACAGCAACCGTGGGCGGCACCAATTGCGCGAAGTCCTGCTCCGAGAGCATAATATCGGCCAATGTGTAGTCATCAAATGTGGAGATAAAGGCGGCCAGCGCCTTGTTGAACAGCTTGGGTAGCCGGCACCGGCTGGAGATCAGACACTCGTTGGCCGGTGTGAAACACTCGACCAGAGCAAAATCCGTCTCCGTTGAGCGGAGGACCGCGCCGAGATTGATCTCTTCGGGGCGACGGGCCAGCGTGAACCCGCCGGAACGACCACGCACACCACGCAGATAGCCAGCCTTGGTCAGAACGTTGACGACTTTCATCAGATGGGCCTGCGAGATCTTGTAGACCCGGGCGGTTTCCTCGATCGTCACCAGCCTGTCGCCGGCCGCTCCCGCATACATAAGCACCCGCAATGCATAGTCGGAAAAAGTAGTCAGCTTCATGAAATTCCCCGGTATCGACGATACATTGCATATGGCCGCAGACACGCCACGAACATGGCCCAGTCGACATTTACGATCCATACCCGCATTGGTGCAATCTCGGCACAGCGCTGTCTGAGCAGATCACAGACGTGGCAGGGCGCTGGTCACCCCCGCCAGCTATTACACGAACATCATCACCACGATTGCTCCGAGCACCACCAGCACAAGTCCCCAAACCAGCATTGGCACGAGCGTGTTGTCAGAATCGATGTCGCGCGTCTCATAGGTCAGCGGTTTGTTTGGGTCGGGTTTTTCTTCGGGGTCGGTCATGTTTTGGTTTCCTTGATCATTTAGTGATTCGGGCTCGCGTCGTCACGTCAAGCTGCTACCGCAGCGCGATAGGCGGCAATTGCCATCCAGTCCCGCAACATCCCCTGATCCTCCTTTGAGAACCGGGCACGATGCTTCACGTCTTCAAATGTATCATCTGGATGCAGGCGATCATATTCATCCCGAACAAGCGATTGAAATTCTGCCCATGCTTCGTCTGCCTCAGGCCCGATGGGCTGCACGATCCCGTTGGAGGCCATGTAAAGACGGTCCTTCTCGTGTCTCATCTAACCTCTCCTTGCGCTTCGTCTTTCCTTGCTTCCCGCGATCCCTCGAGCATCATCGCCATGACACCCATGTCGCCGGAAAAGCCTGTGTTCAGCGCCATGAAAACCATCTCGGAGGGGTCAAGCCGCGGCTGACGCTGCCGCGTGATCCCGTGAGCAAACTCCACGTCATGCCCGCCCCGTGGGTGGCAGGCACCGTTTCCGGCACCGCACCCCGAAAGCCTCACCGGACCTTTCCTGTCTTGATAGCGAGCCGAGTGAAGCCAGGATTACCATCTTCAAATATTTGCGCCGCCTCATGGAGTGACCACACGTGGACTTGCAACTGGGCAGCAGGGATGGGCGGAAGCAACCTGGCGAGCAGCGTTTCAAGATATGGCTTGAAGATACGCCCTGTCACACCGCGTTCGGCACAGATCAGATCAACGATATTGGCCTCGAGCCGGGACAGGGCAACTGGGACTGCTGCGAAATCCAGGATGATGTGCAGGGCACGCTCTATGTGATCCCAACGCGCGCCGGAAATATGGGTCATTACATTGTTGATGTGGCTGTGAGCCCGGAATGCGGCAACCAGAGCGCTGGCAAGCACGTCGAGATCCGGAGCTGTTTGCTGCGGCACGATATCTCCATCACCTGCGCTCACATCCGCACCGAAATTGAATTTGAAACCGACGGGTCCGTGATACCCCGCGCTGCGGTCAGTCCCATCAAGCGCTCGTAATTGCTGGAATTGCATCATGCTCATCGTGTACCCCACCAACTTGGTTCATCTCGTTTCATCGTATGGATCACAGGCCACCACGGGCTGAAGAGCCGTAGACGGATGTCTAAATCACAAAAGATATATTGACAATGCATCTTTAAATTGGAACATTGCACTTGGTCGACGCGGCAGGCGAATTCGCAATGCGGACGCCTCGTATCCATAGTCTCGAGCGGAAAGCACGGAGGTTGATATGACAATCGAATTTGGAGATGGCGGCATTGTCATCGACGCAAGCCTTATCGGGCCTCTGCTCGACGTGGCACCGGCCGATGTTCCAAAGCTGATGCGTGACGGCGCGGTCACCAGCCTGTGTGAAACCGGGATTGGCGACGATGCTGGCGGATATCGATTGAGTTTCTTTTACCGGGGCCGCCGCGTCCGTTTGCAAGTCACTGAGACCGGAGACATCCTGCGCCGGTCAACCGTCGATTATGGCGATATCCCGCTGCCTCGGGCAATGCACAGGCCGGGCGCCTAAGGTTTCCGGAGTCCATAGGACCAATGAGACCACACAGAATTTTTGCGAGTTCAACATCTCGCCGCAGACAGGAGCCCTGATATGAACCGTGCCGATCCGGTTCTGATGGCCCGTCCGCTGGAAACCTTTGCTCAGATCCTCGACCAGAACTGTGACGCCTGTCACAGCAAGGACACAGCCGGTGGCCCGAGGTTTCCACGGTTTTCCGACAATGCCTGGCTCTGGGGCGGGACGGCACAAGACATCACCGAGACCATTACCGTCGGCATCAACAGCGCCACCCCGACAGTCCTGACCAAGCCGTAGAAATTCATTCGGCAATTGGTCTGTAATTTCGAACCCGACTTTATGATTTCCAGCGCATCCCGATAAGTCCTGTATCCGAACAATGGCTGGTAAGAATCCCGTCACGCGCTAAAACTGCGGAAACAGCACTCTAATTTCTGGAGCTAAAATGCCGTCCAAATATTTTGTGCCTCGTGGAGGTCACCCGGGCCAGGAACAACTTCTCACCGACCGAGCAGTGTTTACCGATGCCTATGCCGTTATCCCGAAAGGCACAATGCAGGATATCGTCACCAGCTTCTTGCCATTTTGGGACGATACCCGGTTGTGGGTGCTGTCGCGTCCACTGAGCGGTTTTGCAGAGACATTCTCGCAGTATATTATGGAGGTTGCACCTGGTGGCGGCTCAAACCGGCCGGAAACAGACCCTGGCGCAGAAGCGGTCCTCTTTGTGGCAGAAGGGACGGCATCTCTCGAGATCAACGGCCAACAGCATGACCTGCAGCCCGGTGGCTATGCTTACTTGCCGCCACAAACTGAATGGACATTGCACAACAAGGGGTCAGAAAAACTGATTTTTCATTGGATCAGAAAATATTATGAAGTTGTCGATGGGCTCGAGGCCCCGGATGTGCTGATCGCCAATGAAAACGACATAGCTCCGACCGTCATGCCCGGCACAGAAGGCAAATGGGCGACAACCCGGTTTGTCGATCCCCAAGATCTTCGTCATGACATGCATGTGACCATCGTTACCCTGGAGCCGGGAGCTGTTATTCCGTTCGCGGAAACTCACGTGATGGAACACGGACTTTACGTCTTGGAGGGCAAAGCGGTCTACCGGCTCAATCAGGACTGGGTCGAGGTCGAAGCCGGAGACTACATGTGGCTCCGGGCGTTTTGCCCGCAAGCCTGCTATGCCGGAGGCCCCGGGAAGTTTCGCTACCTTCTCTACAAGGATGTAAACCGGCATATGAGCCTAAGTTCACCCGCCAGGTTTGCGGCTCGGGCGCGTTCCTAAACTCGGCATTTCTTGGGGGGGCTTTTGCTTTCTGCCCCTCAAGCCACACATGCCCTCGCTGGCCCCACCGCCTCCTGCATCAATTTCTATCTACTGTAATGCTTAGCTTCGTACGGCTAAAGCTCGTCCTTCGAAACAAGGCGCGCGATGACCGTATCGGCCATGTGCGCACAACAGGCTCCGTTGAACGGAAAGATGCTGCTAAACTCTCCCTGCAACTTCTGCTCCAGCGCCGCACGCAATTGGCGGCGCGCCCGGAACAGGCGCGTTTTCACAGTAATCGGGTTGAGCGACAGATCGCCGGCGATGTCACGGATCTTCATTTCCTCGACCTCATGAAGCACGAAAGGCAGCCGCAGGGCGGGCGGCAAACCAGCTACCACCACTTCAAGAATTCCGCTCATCTGCGTCCTGCCAAAAATTCGCTTCAGGCGTCTCGCGACCACTGACAAACTTGAGGATGTTGCCGTTGTTCTCCTCAGTCACGGTATCGTATTCCTCTTCCGGGCGCGTGCGTCTTGAGCGCATCAATGCGGCGTAGATGGCGATACGGGTGATCCATGTCGAAAACCGCGCCCGGCCGTCGAAGTGCTCCAGCTTGGTAAAGGCGGCAAGATAGGCCTCCTGGACCACCTCCTCAGCCTCGGCATCGCTGGACACGATTCCGCGCGCGATCCAAAACAGCAGGAGGTGGATGAACACCTGAATGCCATGTGGCGGATTCGAAGTTTTCACAATTACGCCGACTATACTCTGAGCGAAGAATTTGACGTCGCCTTCAGCGAACTTCTCCGGCTTGGCCAGGATCGTCGGGTGGCGCTGATGTGTTCCGAGGCGGTGTCATCGTCGCATTATCATCGACTAATTGATCGTCAACGGCCATGACGTCGAGCACTTGATGACTGCAGGCAGGGCCGAGCCGGGCCCGACCGGCTGCTGCACGACACCTATTACGTTGTCGCTCATTTCCAGTACGTGCTGTCGCTGGGCTCAGCCTTCGCCATCTTCGCCGCATGATATTACTGGCTCTCCAAAATGTCCGGCTATCTCTACAATCCCATCCTCGCCAAGACCCATTTCTGGCTGATGTTCATCGGCGTCAATTTCGTCTTTTTCCCGCAGCATTTTCTTGGCCTTGCCGGCATGCCACGCCGCTACGTCGATTAACCCGACGCCTATGCCGGCTGGAATTTCGTGTCTTCGATTGGCGCCTACATTTCAACTCTAGGCCTGATCTTCTTTCTCATCACAGTGGTGGAAGCTTTCATCAGGACGCGGGTGGCGGGAGACAATCCTTGGGGCGCGGGCGCAACCACTCTGGAATGGACACTGCCGTCGCCGTTCCATCAATTTCAATCTCTGCCGCGGGTCCAATAGCGCCGGCGCAGTCACTTTTGCTGATTTGGGTGGAGAAAACGCTTGAAAAAGACAGACAAACTATAGTTCTGCGAAATCGATATCTGCGACCGGTTCATCACGCTGGCACTGAAAACCAGTTACTGGCATCAGATTTCGCAGATCCGTCGCGTGGAAAGATTGACGCCCGGTCCAGCGATCCTGCGCGGCAATGTCTCGTCGCGCCAACGGCTCACCCGGTCTTGAGCGAGGCCATCTGGCGGTAGCTGGCCATGAGATCGTTGAAGCGTTCGCCCTGGATGGCGACGTGCTGGCGCAGGGCGGCGGCCGTGGCCTTGGGATCGTTGCGTTCCAGCGCCGCAAACACTGCCCGGTGCTCGCGCATCGATTGCGGCATGCGGCCATTGGCGCGCAACTGCAACCGCCGGTAGGGTTTGAGGCGCTTGTGCAGCCGTGCTGCCTCGCGAGCCAGAAAGCGGTTGCCGCTCGCTTCGTAGACCAGATGGTGAAACTTCTCATTCTCGCGGTAATATTCGTCGAAATCGCCTATCGCGATCGCCGCCTCGCAGGCCTCGATAGTCACACCGATGGCAAGCATTTGCTCATCGGTCACGTGCCTTGCCGCGCGAAAGCCACACATCGCCTCGATTTCGGCCATGACTTCGAACATCTCGACCAGCTCGACAAAATCCGGATGGCGGATGAAGGCGCCGCGGCGGGCTTCGAGCGTCAGCAGCCCGGAAGCCGCCAGCGACTGGAACGCCTCGCGCAATGGTGTCCGCGAGACCCCGAACTGCTCGGCGAGCTTGACCTCGTCGAGACGCTCGCCATCAGCAAACTCGCCGGTGACGATCATCTGCTCGATGCGTTCGCGAATGGAATCTGCAATGCGTGTGCCCATGATTCCATCTTCTCCAATCTTCGTAGAAATGCAAACTGAATGTTTTTGTATACAAGAGGTTTGACATTGCATCCCAAAAATGGTCCCTTCAGCCGTTGCCGGAACCAGAGGAGGTTCTGCGAGCACATTCTTCTGGGAGGTAGACATGAAACTAGGATTATCAGCGTTTGCAGGCGTATTGGCCGCATCCATCGCTTTGACTGGCCTTGCGCAGGCCGAAACCCTGAAAGCATCGCACCAGTTTCCGGGCGGCAAGGGCGACGCGCGCGACGAAATGGTTCAGCTTTTCGCCAAGGAATTGGCCGCCGCCGATGTCGGCCTCGATGTTCAGGTCTATCCGGGCCAGTCGCTCTACAAGGCGAAAGAACAGTGGGGCGCGCTGACCAAGGGCCAGCTCGACATCACCTCGTTCCCGCTCGACTACGCTTCGGGCCGCGTGCCGCAGTTTTCGGCGACACTGATGCCCGGCCTGGTGCGCAACCATGATCGCGCCAAGCGGCTCAATTCTTCGCCGTTCATGACCGAAATCAAGAAGCTGATCGAAGACAACGGCGCCATCGTCATTGCTGATGCATGGCTCGGCGGCGCTTTTGCCTCGAAAACGGCCTGCATCACCTCGCCTGAGTCAATCAAGGGTCAGGTCACCCGCGCTGCGGGCCCTGCGTTCGAGCAGATGCTGGTTGGCGCCGGCGCCTCGATCTCCTCGATGGCGTCATCAGAAATCTACACCGCCATGCAGACCGGCGTACTTGATGCGACCAACACATCGTCGGGATCGTTCGTCTCCTACCGCGTCTATGAACAGGTCACCTGCCTGACAGAACCGGGCGAAAATTCGTTGTGGTTCATGTATGAACCGATGCTGATTTCGAAGGAAACCTACGACCGCCTGACACCCGAGCAGCAGGCTGCCGTGATGGCCGCCGGCAAAAAGGCGGAAGAGTATTTCGACAAGGAAGCCGCCGGCCTCGACGACAAGATGGTCGACACCTTCAAGAAAGCCGGCGTCGAAATCGTCTCCATGTCTGCGGCCGATTACGACGCATGGCTGGCGATCGCCAAGGAGACTGCCTACAAGGAATTTGCCGAAAAGGTTCCTGGTGGCCAGAAGCTGATCGACCAGGCACTCGCCGTCGAATAAGCACCGGATCGGGGGAGGTTCGCCTCCCCTTTTTCCGCCCGGCCTGCCCTTTTTCCGATCCAAGGATTGCCAAGAGATGAAACGCTTTGTTTCGATTGTCGAGACGTTGTCGCGGCTGTGCGGACTGTCGTCCATGCTGCTGATCGCCGCCTCCACGCTTGTGGTCTCCCAGATGGTGTTCATGCGCTATTTTCTGGGCGCCTCCACCGTCTGGCAGACTGAGTTCGTCGTCTACGCGATGATCGCCTCCACCTTCATCGGCGCGCCCTATGTGCTGTTGCTCAAGGGCCACGTCTCGGTCGATCTGTTGCCCACCCTGCTCGGCGGCAATGGCAAGCGTCTGCTTGATGTGCTCGCCGCCACCCTGAGCCTGGCATTCTGCGCTCTGCTCGGCTGGTCCGGCTGGCATTATTTCTACGAGGCGCTGTCAAAGGGCTGGACCACCGATACGGTCTGGGCGCTGCCGCTGTGGATCCCGCTGCTGCCGCTGCCGCTCGGCGTCGGCATCCTGTGCCTGCAATACGTCGCTGAAATTTACAAGAACTGGACTTCCACCGAGGAGAGCCCCGCATGAGCCCGCTGGAAATCGGCCTTCTCATTCTCGCCGTGCTGATCGCGCTGTTCGCCATCGGCATGCCCATCGCCTTTGCGCTGGGCGCCGTGTCGATCGGTACCCTGCTGCTGATCGACGGCTTCCGCTCGCTCGACATTCTCGGCGAAACCTTTTTCTCCGGGCTCAACTCGTTCACGCTGGTGTCGATCCCGATGTTCATCCTGATGGGGGCTGCGGTCTCTAACAGCCCGGCCGGCAAGGACCTCTACGAGGCGCTCGACCGCTGGCTCAACCGGGTGCCCGGTGGTCTGGTGCTGTCCAATCTGGGCGCCTGCTCGATCTTTTCAGCCCTGTCCGGCTCTTCGCCCGCCACCTGTGCGGCCATCGGCAAGATGGGCATTCCCGAAATGCGCAAGCGCGGCTATCCCGACGAAATCTCCGCCGGTTCGATCGCTGCAGGCGGCACGCTAGGCATCCTCATTCCGCCATCGATCACCATGATCGTCTACGGCATCGCCACCGAAACCTCGATCGGGCGGCTGTTCCTGGCCGGCGTGGTCCCCGGCATGATGCTGACAACCATTTTTATGGCCTGGACGCTGTTTTCATGCTGGCGTAGCGGACTGACATTGTCGGATGTGACGCAGCATTACTCGCTCAAGCAGAAACTCGAGATCCTGCCGCGAGTGCTGCCATTTCTGGCCATCGTCGCCGGCATCCTCTTCGTGCTCTATGGCGGCGTTGCCACACCATCGGAAGCCGCCGGCGTCGGCGCGCTGTTCTGCCTGGTGCTGGTGGTCGTGGTCTACAAGATGTTCTCGGCCAAGCCGTTCATCTCGATGTTCCGGGATTCGACCAAGGAATCGGTGATGATCATGATGATCATTGCTGCGTCCGAACTGTTCGCCTTCACCCTGTCATCGACTTTCGTCACCCAGAGCATCGCCAACTGGATTTCCGACCTCGAGGTTAACCGCTGGGTGCTGATGGGGATCATTAATGTCTTCCTGCTGATCGCCGGCTTCTTCTTGCCGCCGGTGGCGGTGATCCTGATGACGGCGCCGATCCTGTTGCCGATCATTACCAGCGCCGGATTTGATCCCTACTGGTTCGCCGTTATCCTGACCATCAACATGGAAATCGGACTGATCACCCCGCCGGTCGGACTCAATCTCTACGTCATCAACTCGATCGCGCCCGACATCTCGCTCGGCACCATCCTGCGTGGCTCACTGCCCTATGTGATGTGCATGATCCTCGCCATCGTGATCTTGAGCATCTTCCCGCAGATTGTCACCTTCCTGCCGGAACTGGTCATGGGAGTAGCGCTTTGAACCGCTCTGGCTTTTTCTATGATCTGCTGTCGACGCTGTTCGAGCGGCCGGGCCTCGCCCGCGTCAAGGGCGACGGCCGTTCGATCACAGCGCTCTGCGACGATCTGATTGCCAGCGAAGGCGAGGTCTCCGGCCACAATATGGGCCAGCAGATCCTGTCGCGTTTCAGCGAGCTGACGCCCGAGGCGGAAATGGAGTTCTTCGACTATCTAACCGAGAAAATGGACATCGACACCGATCAGCTGAAAGCACGGACCACAGCCTACCAGATCGACAGGTCGCCAGAAAATTTCGCCAACCTGCTTGATGCCGCCGAGCCCAAGCGGCAGGAACTGCTGCGCCGCATCAACCGGGTGCCCGGCGCTACCGGCGATCTGGTCAAGATGCGCGCCCGCCTGCTCAAGCTGCTCAAGGACAACCCGTCCTTCGGGCGCACCGATGTAGACTTCCAGCACCTGTTTGCCTCCTGGTTCAACCGCGGCTTCCTGCTTCCGCGGCGGATCCACTGGCAGAGCCCGGCCAACATCCTCGAAAAGATCATCAAATACGAAGCTGTTCATGCCATCGATGACTGGGATGACCTACGCCGCCGCGTCGAGCCGTCCGACCGCCGCTGCTACGCCTTCTTCCATCCCGCCATGCCCGATGACCCGCTGATTTTCGTCGAGGTGGCGCTGGTCAAGGGCGTTCCGGGTTCGGTACAGGCCATTCTGACGGAAGACCGCGAGATCCTGGCTCCCGAAAACGCCGACACGGCAGTGTTCTACTCGATCTCCAACTGCCAGGCAGGTTTGCGTGGCGTCTCATTCGGCAATTCGCTGATCAAGCAGGTGGTCGAGGACCTGCAGGCAGAAGTGAAATCGATAAATACCTTTGTCACGCTGTCGCCGATTCCGGGCTTCAATCGCTGGCTGCGCCAGTCCATCACCGACGAGCCCAACACAGTCGTTGCCGCCGAGGATATCGAGCTTGCCATCCAGTCCGGCGAACTGGGCAAGCTCACCGAGCATCCGCAATGGCTGCGCCGGCAGGCCGCAAACTACCTGGTCAACCAGAAGAACCACAGCGGCATGCCGCTTGATCCGGTGGCCCGCTTCCATCTTGGCAATGGCGCCATGCTGCATGACATCCACGCAGGCGCAGATCTCTCAGCGAACGGCGTCGGCCAGTCCTGCGGGCTGATGGTCAATTACCTCTACGATCTCAAGAAAATCAGCCAGTTCCACGAGGGCTTCGCCGAGGCCCATACGGTGTTCACCTCCAAGGACGTCAAGACACTGGCCGACGCAGCGGCCGCAAACAGCAATGGCAGGAAACTGAAAAATGGCTCGTAATTACCTTTTCGACGGATTGCTCGCTGACAAGCTGGCCACGGATGAAGCCCGCAATGCCACTTTCGCCACCCTGCCCGTTGATGGCCGCCATTACACCTATGGCAATGTCGAGGATGTCTCGGGCCGTTTCGCCAATGTGCTCGTGGGCCTTGGCGTCCAGCCCGGCGACCGCGTGGCAGTCCAGGTGCCCAAATCCATCGAAGCCATCATACTCTATCTCGCCGTGGTCCGCGCCGGTGCGGTGTTTCTGCCGCTCAACACGGGCTACACACCGGCGGAGATCGAATATTTTCTCGGCAACGCCACGCCGCGCATCTTTGTCTGCGATCCGAAAAAGCGCGCCGACTACGAAGCGCTGACCGGCAAGCTCGGCATCGGGCTTGAGACCATGGGCGTCTGGCAAAACCACGAAACCAGCGCAGGCTCGCTGAACGATGCCGCACTTGTCGCACCGACAGAGTTCAAAACCGTCGCCCGCGAAGCCAGCGATCTGGCCGCCATTTTGTACACCTCCGGCACCACCGGGCGCTCGAAGGGCGCCATGCTCACCCATGCCAATCTGTTGTCCAATGCCGAAACGCTGGTGCAAGTCTGGCAGTTCACCAAAAACGATGTGCTGCTGCACGCGCTGCCGATCTTTCACACCCACGGCCTGTTCGTCGCCACCAATGTGACGCTGAGCGCCGGTGCATCGCTGATCTTCCTGCCGGCCTTTTCCGCCGAAGCGATCATCGCCAACATTCCCGGCGCCACCGCGCTGATGGGCGTGCCAACCTTCTACACGCGATTGCTTGATGATCCGGCCTTTACCGGAGATCTGGTCAAGCACATGCGGCTGTTCGTCTCCGGCAGCGCGCCGCTGCTGGCCGAAACCCATGTCCAGTTCGAACAGCGCACCGGCCACCGCATTCTCGAGCGCTACGGCATGACCGAGACCAACATGAACACCTCCAACCCCTATGACGGCGAGCGCCGCGCCGGCACCGTCGGCTTCCCGCTGCCCGGCGTCGATCTGCGTATTGTCGATGCCGAAACCGGCAAGACCCTGCCGCAGGGCGAGATCGGCATCATCGAGGTCAAGGGACCGAACGTGTTTGCCGGCTACTGGCAGATGCCGGAGAAGACCAAAGAGGAATTCCGCGATGACGGCTTCTTCATCACCGGCGATGTCGGCGTCATTGACGCTGACGGCTATGTCCAGATCGTCGGTCGCTCCAAGGACTTGATCATATCCGGCGGCTACAACATCTATCCCAAGGAACTTGAGCTGCTGCTCGACGAGGAAGACGGCGTGCTCGAATCGGCCGTCATCGGCGTGCCGCACGCCGATTTCGGCGAAGGCGTGGTCGCGGTGCTGGTACCCAAGCCGGGCGCGAAACTTGACGAAGCAACAATCCTCGACAGCATCAAACCCAAGATCGCCCGTTTCAAGCAGCCCAAGCGCATCGTCGTGCTTGGTGAACTGCCACGCAACACCATGGGCAAGGTTCAGAAAAACGTGCTGCGCGACGCCTATAAGACACTGCTGGAGGACTGACGCGGCAATAAAATGCTATGTCGCGACGGCTGATCGGTCGGGTATTTTCGCGTTGAGCGGATAGGTGGCTAAAGATCCCGCACCATGAAGCACCAACGGAGCTTCATGGTGCGTAGGCGTTATTAAGTCACGCAACCCTGACCAAGATGGGACGTCGCGCGCCCTGCGTCTCGTTAGCTCATCGGCACTCCTCGGTTGCCGCGAGCAACGGCATTCCTAAAGTCCTCAAGCCTCTAGGAAACTCGGACCATTCAGTTCGCCATCGATCCAATTCGTCAAATGCTGCAACTAAACAGCTAGCCTTGCAGATGCTCAAACAACCGCGCTACGGCTTCAGCACCTGGATCGGTATGGCCTTCGAGCTGCTGGGCATTGATATAAGTTGCCCGGCCGGCATTCGCCTTGGTCAAAGTTGCTGTGTGATCTGCACCGGCACGCGCTGCCTTGGCTGCCCGCTGCAAATTGTCTTCCAATGCGTCGAGTGCCGGATGAAGCGAATCCACCATTGTTCTGTCACCAAGTTTGGCGCCACCGATTTCCTGCAGTCTTGCCAGTCCTGCCTTCAGCGATCCGGTCATGGAGAGGCCGCTTGAAGCAGCATCGCCTGCCGCAGCAAAGAAGATCGCCAACAGCACGCCTGAGGACCCACCCATCGTCTGGCTGAGTTCCTGGCCAATGGCCCGGTAGAGCTGGGTGTGATCCGCCAAGGGAAGTGTATCCATCGTGGTAATCAGCGCGCGCGCAGCACCGGCAAGTGTCGATCCCGTGTCACCGTCACCCGATTTTGCATCGAGCGCATTGAGGTCGGCTTCAGACTGGATCAGAATCTCACAGCACTTGGTCAGGAACGCGCGGGTTTCGGCGTGCTCGGACGGTAGCGGTTTGATCGGCGCCAGACCATCGGGCAGATTCAGGATCGTCACCGGGGTAATATTTGAAACGCCCGGCCAGGCAGGAAGCGGTGTCGGCTGAGACAGCGCGTCAAGATCTTCTGCATCGACTGGGTAGACCGAAACCGAGAAGCCGCGCATGTCGAGGGATGTGACCATCGCGGCTGGCCCGACGATCCATTTCAGTTTGCCGGCAATACTGGAATTGACCATTTCATTGGCCAGAACAGCCATTTCGAGAACGGAAGCTCCGCCGAGATTGTTGAGCAAGGCGACATGTTTGCCCTCGCCCATGTGCTTGCCAAGCTTCGCGACGACCGCATCCATGGCCTGCTTTGCATCGGAATACTGAATCTGCTCCACACCGGCTTCGCCGTGGATGCCAAGGCCGAGCTCGGCCATGCCCTTTGGTATGCGGGACTCTTTCGGTGATCCCGGGACGGTGCAAGTATCAAGAGACATGCCGATTGTCTTGGTGCCAGCAATGACCTTCTCGACGCGCCTGGTGATTTCGTCGAGTTTGACACCACGCGCAGCAAGAGCCCCGGCGATCTTGTGCACGAACAGGGTCCCTGCCACGCCCCGCGCCTGCGGCAAATCAGGCAAGGCGACATCATCATCGACAACAACCATGCTGACATCGAGGCCGAAAGCCTTGGCACGCTCTGCCGCCAGTCCGAAATTCAACCGATCTCCGGTGTAGTTCTTGACAATGAGCAGGCAGCCGGCAGGACCGGTCACCGCCAGGATCCCGGCCAGCACAGCGTCAACCGAGGGTGAGGCAAACACATCCCCACACACGGCTGCAGTCAGCATTCCTTCACCGACAAATCCCGCATGTGCAGGTTCGTGGCCCGATCCTCCGCCAGAGACCAGCGCCACTTTCGACTTGTCCCAGTCATTGCGGACCACCACCCGGATATGTGGGTAGCCATCCAACCGGGCGAGCTTGCCGCCGGATACCGCAACGATACCGTCGACCGCATCGGTGACCAGATCTTCCTTGTTGTTCATAAACTGCGTCATAGGACGTCCTCCTGGGCAATTCGCGCGCCGTCGGCATCGAAATAGAACGGCTTCTCCGGTCTTATTTTGACGATGTCGCCTTCACTCAATGGTGTGTGAGCATCCGTGACAGACACCAGATCATGGTTCTTGAAAGACAGATGCAGTCGTGTCTGGTCCCCCAGATGTTCAACGCGCGTAACGAGACTGTCTTCGCCTGATCCCTGAACAATCTGCTCAGGCCTCAAACCAATCTTGACTGCATTCTTGGGAGCGCCTTTGAAAAGCGTTGCGGGCAAAATGTTGATCCGCGGCTGGCCAAGGCGACTTGCGGCATAAATGCTCACCGGGTTTTCATAGATGTCCCGCGGGCTGCCGAATTGAACCAGTTTGCCCTGATCCAGAACGCCAACATGGGTCGCCATGGTCATGGCTTCGATCTGGTCGTGGGTCACATAAAGCAGGGTGGCGCCGGACATCGATTGAATGCGCTTCAATTCAATTCTCAGGTCAGCGCGAAGCTTGGCATCGAGTGAGCTCAACGGCTCATCCATCAGGTAGATGGAGGGATTGCGCACCAAAGCGCGGCCGATGGAAACACGCTGCATTTCCCCGCCCGACAGGGCTGTCGCCTTGTTGTCCAGCTTATGGGAGATCTGCAGGACTTCAGCAACTTCCTTGATCTTGCGGGCGATTTCATCAGCAGGCGTATTGAGCAAGGGCGATTTCAGCGGAAACGCCAGATTTTCGCGCACGGTCAAATGCGGATACAGCGAGTATTGCTGGAACACCATGGCGACGTTTCTTTGGGCTGGCGTAAGCCCGGTCATCGATTGACCACCGATGGAAATCTCACCTGAATCAGGTGTATCGAGGCCTGACACCATGCGCAGTGTGGTGGTTTTTCCGGCTCCCGTAGGCCCGAGCAGAACCACGAAGGATCCGTCCGGAATTGTCATGCTGACATTATCGAGAGCAACATCCGAGCCGAAGCTCTTTGTCACATTTTTCAGAACAACTTCAGCCATGCCCCAAGACCTCCTGATTGGCTTGCGACAACAAGGCCCGGCCCGTCTCGACGTTGGAGTTCGTTATAGTGCGTGGATCAAATTCCAGCCCCACCGTTTCGCCAACCGTGATTGAGTGCGACGCACTGATACGCGACTTCAAATTCCCGTTGGGTGTGGCAACGGTCACGATCTGCGTCGTGCCAAGATACTCGGTTGCGAGAACTTCGCCCTTGTAAGCGCTGGAATCGGAGAACCGCACATGCTCCGGCCGAACGCCGAAAGCCAGCTTGCCTTTTGCGCCTTCAAGCGACGCCGGGATCGGGAAGTCGACACCATGCAGCTCAACACTGCTCTGGTTGTTTCCAAGCATCCCCTCGAATTTCAGGAAATTCATCGATGGCGAACCGAGAAAACTGGCGACGAACATGGTCGATGGCCAATCATAGATTTGCTGCGGGCGCCCGAATTGCTCGACAACACCATGGTTCATCACCACGATCTTGTCGCCCATCTGCATGGCCTCCAACTGATCATGGGTCACATAGACCGTTGTCGCCCCCATCCGGTCATGAAGTGCACGCAGCTCCTCTGACATGCGCTCGCGAAACTCGGCATCAAGTGCTCCCAGCGGCTCGTCCATAAGAAAAGCTTTGGGGTCACGGACAATGGCTCGCCCCAGCGCCACTCGCTGGCGGTCGCCACCTGACAGCCCACCCACCGGGCGATTGAGAATGTCGGTGATTCCCAAAATCTCTGCGACCTCTCCAACCTTCTTTTTCACCTGGGCCTTGGGCATGCCCTGGCTGAAAAGCGGATAGGAAATATTCTTGCCCACATTCATGTGCGGATAGAGAGCGAACATCTGGAAGACGAAGGCTATATCGCGCTGGCTGGCAGGCTTCATGCCCACTTCCTCACCATCGATGTAGATTTCACCGCTTGTCGGAAGCTCAAGTCCGGCCATCATCCGCAACGTGGTGGTCTTGCCGCAGCCGGAAGGGCCGAGCAGCATGAAGAATTCACCGTCCTCAACCGTGAAGGTGGAGGATTTGACTGCATTGAACGTACCGAAGTCCTTGCGCACATTCTTGATCATTATCTGTGCCATGGGTTACTCCGGGAAATGGCTGACGATGATAAACATCACGGTGCCAACCAAGGTTATGATGAAGGAATAGGTGAACAACCACAGAGCGAACGGCTGCATCAGCATCACCACGCCCAGCGCGATCAATATCGACGCCAGCATTTCCCAGGAACCGCGTCTGAAGCGCAGCAAACCATTGAAGAAGTTTGTCATTTGCGAACAGCTCCAAAGGTGATGCCGCGAAGCAGATGCTTGCGCAGGAGAATGGTGAAAACCATCACGGGAACCAGGAAGATCGTCGCACCGGCAGCAACCGCCGGCCAGTCCTGGCCACCGACACCGATGATCGTCGGAATAAACGGTGGTGCGGTTTGCGCGGTGCCAGAGGTCAACAGCACCGCCAGAGCATATTCATTCCACGAGAAGATCAGGCAGAAAATGGCGGTAGACGCGATCCCGGTAGCAGCCTGGGGCAGCACGACTTTATAGAAAGCCTGAAACCGGGTGTAGCCATCAATCAATGCGGCTTCTTCATACTCAATCGGAATTTCATCGATGAACCCATTGATCAGCCAAACCGAAAGAGACAGGTTTATTGCGGTATAAAGCAAGATCATGCCGGCATGGGTGTCGTTCAGCCCCAAATTCCTGAACATCAGGAAGATCGGAATAGCGACCGCGATCGGCGGCATCATTCGCGTCGACAGAATGAAAAACAGCAGGTCATCCTTGAGAGGAACCTTGAATCTCGAAAACGCATAGGCAGCAGCGGTTCCCAAGAAAATGGCGAAGAATGTCGAGCCGAAGCCGATGATGACGGAATTGAAGAACCGCTCGGAATAGCGCGACGTCCCGACAATCGTGTTGCCCTTGTTGCGCACCAGTTGCTCGTACCAGGGCAGGTTTTCACGCGGCTCTTCAGCGAGTTCCGGGCTCAATCGTGTCTGGGTCGTAAAGACATTAACATAGCCTTCGACCGTCGGCTGGAACATGATTTTCGGCGGATAGGCGATTGAATCGACGGATGATTTGAAGCCCGTGGCGACGATCCATAAAAGCGGTAGCATTGTAATCAATGCATAACCGATCACCAGAGTGCCTGCGATCCATTTCTGCCTGACAGACGGCTGCGTTACAGAGTAGCTCATCTTTGTTTCACCTTGTTCAGCGCCTTCACGTAGATGGATGCAAGTCCAAACACCGTGACAAACAGGATCACCGCATAGGCGGACGAAAACCCGGTGCGCCATTTCTCAAAGGCTTCGCGCTTGAGATCAATTGATGTCAGCGTCGTCGTGTTACCCGGACCACCGCCGGTCAATTGCACGACCAGATCGAACATCTTGAAGTTTTCGATGCCACGGAACAGCACCGCCAGCATCAGGAATGGAAGGATCATCGGAATGGTGATCGTCCAAAACTGCCGCCATTTGCTCGCCCGGTCGCATTCCGCCGCTTCATAGATAGTGTCGGGAATCGACCGCAGGCCAGCAAGGCAGATCAGCATGACGAAGGGCGTCCACATCCAGGTGTCGACAATCACGATGGACCAGGGTGCGAGCGAAACCTCGCCGATCATCGAAAAGCTGGAAGGATCAGCGCCTGTGACAAAGCCGACGACATAGTTGAACAGACCAATCTGAGGTTCGTACAAAAACGTCCAGAAATTGCCGACCACAGCGGGCGAAAGCATCATCGGAAACACGATGATCGTGGTCCAGAGATCATTGCCCTTGAACTTTTTGTTGATGAGATAAGCGAGCGTAAACCCGATCAGAACCTGACAGACAATGGTCCAGATCAGGAAATGCGCCGTCGCCTGCATCGTCATCCAGATATCGGGGTCACCCAGGATACGCTCGTAATTGCGCAACCCGACCCATTCGACGGCATTGTTGGGCCGGTTCACCCGGAAATTGGTGAAACTGAGATAAATCGTCCAGATGAGCGGGAAAATATTGATCGCCAACAAGATGAAGATTGTTGGCGCAACAAATATCCAGGCAATGGCTCGGTCTGAAAGCCCCTTTACCTTTTGCACAACGACAGTCGGAGTAGCCCGAGCAGCGCGGTCTATCACTGAGTTTGACATAGCATTTTCACCTGGTTCCCATGTGTGAGGCCGGAGCACAATTTTCCGGCCTCACCACTCCTTGGGAGGAGTATAAAGTTAGGGCTTACTTCTTGCCTTCGTCTTCAAAGACTTCATCCCAGTCCTTGACCAAACCGTCCAAGGCTTCCTTGGCGGTGCCATTGCCCGCGACAACGTAATTGTGGATGCGACTCTGCATCGGCAGAAGCAGGGATGCATAGGAAGGTTCAGCCCAGAAATCCTTCACAATGGCCATCGAGTCGAGGAATGTTTGGGCAAATGGCTGGCTTTCCGCGAAACCCGGTGCTTCCACAACAGCACGCATTGCGGATGCTCCGCCCACGTCCCACCATTTCTGCTGCACATCCTTTTGAGCGAACCATTTGATGTATTCCAGAGCTGCATCCATGTTTTCAGTGTTTGCAACAACGGAAATGCCCTGACCGCCAAGTTGCGCGAACTGACCGGCAGGGCCAGCCGGGTTGGCAAAATAGCCTGACTTGCCGCCACCAACATTCGGATCAACTTCAACGCCTGGCCAAATGAACGCGAAGTTCATCTGCATGGCGACCTGACCGGACTTGTAGGCATCAATGTTCTGCGACATGTAGGCATCAGACGCCCCGGGAGGCGTGCAGCAATCATACAAGGCCTTGTAGAATTCGAGACCTTCTATAGCGCCGGCAGAATTGACGAACCCATCGATATCGTAAGGCTTTTCCGGGTCTTCGTACTGGAAGCCGTAGTTATAAAGGGCGTTGGTAACGCCCATGGTGATGCCTTCCGAACCGCGTTCGGTGTAGATTGCCGCACCATAGACCTTCTTGCCATCGATCTCGCGACCCTGGAAAAATTCGCCAACCTGCTTGAGTTCTTCAAGGGTTTTTGGCGCATCGAGTTCACGACCATATTTTTCTTTGAATTCAGACTGGATCTCCGGACGTGAGAACCAGTCCTTGCGGTAGGTCCAGCCGACAACGTCGGCGTACGCAGGCAATGCATAGTAGTTCGGTGTGTTTTTTGGCCATTCAGCATAACCAGTCACGGTCGCGGGCAGGAAATCATCCATCTTGATGCCTTCGGCATCAAAGAAGTCGTTCAACTTCACATACTGACCATTCTCGGCAGCACCACCAATCCACTGGCTGTCACCAATCAGCAGGTCGCAAAGCTTGCCGCCAGAGTTCAGCTCATTGAGCATTCTATCGGCGAAGTTCGGCCACGGAACAAATTCGAAGCTCATCGTATGGCCGGATTCGGCTTCAAAATCCTTGCTCATCTCAACCAGCGCATTCGCCGGATCCCAAGCAGCCCAACAGAGCGTCAGATCAGCGGCCTGAGCAGAACCAGCGCTCGCAGTTGCCCCGAACATCAGACCGATCGCTGCTGCGGAATTCATCAGATTGAATTTCATAGTAGACATTCCTCCCGTTTAACAATCCCGCCAGCATGGCAGGGCCTCCTACTCTTACCCATAATGAGGTGCGCACCTCATGGCAAGCGATTCCTGAGGTGCGCACCTCAAAAGTTGCATTCCTGCGAATTTTATTGAACAAATCGGCTAGCAAGCGATATGAGCAACCCGATTGATGCGGAACACTTCAGGCAGATGCGACCAACAGCAAAAGACTTGGCGGCAGAAGCAGGCGTAAGCCTCGCCACGATTGACCGTGTCTTAAATGGCCGCCCGGGCGTAAAACCGCGAACTGTTGCCAAGGTGAACGAGGCAATCGAGAGAATTGGCTTTGTCCCCAATCTGTCTGCGGTCAATCTTGCCCGGAAGAAAAACTACCAATTTCGTTTCCTGCTGCCTGAACACGGGGATCAGTTTCTGGACGTCCTGGTAAAGCACATTGAAGAAGCCAGAACCGCTTTCGCCGCTGAAATGGTCGACGCGACGACAGTTCGCCTTCCGGCTGAAGACCCCTATCGGCTGGCAGATTACCTAGGCAGGCTGGATGCCAAACTGGTTCATGGCATTGCCATCATGGCGCCGGAATCGCCGCAGGTTCGCGATGCAATCAACCGCCTGCTGGAACGCGGTATCGAAGTTGTTCAATTTCTCGCCGGCCAGCCAAAAGCAGCCAGCATCGACTTCGTCGGCATCAACAATCACGCAGCCGGCGCCACTGCTGCGCAGTTGATGGGCCGGTTCCTGGGCGGACAAATGGGAAAAATCATCGTCACCTCGGAGACCATGCAATCGCGTGACAGTATTGACCGAAGACTGGGGTTCGACGAAGTCATCAACCGTGAATATCCGCAACTCCAGACCCTGCCATCCATTGAAACGCATGGGGATCTGGAAAGGACGCGGAAAATACTCAAGAACATTGTTGCAAACTATCCCGACATACTGGGCCTGTATGTTCTAAGTTCAGAAGCGCGCATCCCTATTGAAGAAATATCGAAAATCACGACCAAACCTCTGGTGAAAATCGTTCATGAGCGCACGCCCTTCACGGAAGCCGCGCTGCAAAATGGACAAATCGATGCCGTGATTGCACAAAACCCCGGTCATTTGGTCAGAAGTGCAATCCGAATTCTCAAAGCCCGAAACGATCAGCGAGAACCCGTAGCCTCACAAGAAAAAATTCGCATCGAAATTCTATTGAAGGAGAACCTTTAGAATAAGCTGCGATTTGAACCCTTGTAAGAGCTACTGCCGGTTTTCGGAACCGAGTTGAGCTAATCGAACCTTGGTTTCAAAGTCATTGGAGCTGAGGTAGTCCACTGCCGAAGGGCGACGCTTTGGCTTGTCGATGCGCTTGATGAACGGGTTAGGTGGTATTGATCTTTGACCACTCGCCAGTCTCGAAGGCTGCACGCGCCGCGCCCACCGCCTTGTCGACGTCGCAGGCATCACATTTGGGCATATTGGTCCAGTGCTTGGCAGTGAAGGGATCCGTCGATTCGAACACACCACCGGGTTCGGCTGCAACTCAGCCACCGTCGTTAAAGCAGCAGTAATCCTTGATGCCTTCAATTCTGGCCATGACCATTCCTCCTAAAATTGATGTCGCAAAGCGCCGGTGGACTGGCCACCGGTCGCGTCTCCAAAATCGTTCAGTCTAGATGAAGTCGACGATCTGCCGGATGGCCTCGCCACTCGCCAGCCTGTCAAAGCCCTCGTTGATATCGTCGAGCGCAATGCGGTGGGTCAGCAGCTTGTCGACCGGCAACTTGCCGCGCTTGTAGAGCCCGAGGAAGCGCGGAATATCGCGTGAGGGCACACCCGACCCGAGATAGCTACCCTTCAACGTCCGCTCTTCAGCGACCAGCGACACCGCAGGCAATGTCAGCATCGCTTTCGGATTTGGCAGGCCGGCGGTCACCGTTGTCCCGCCGCGGCGGGTGATCGCATAGCTGAATTCCAGCGCCTTGATCGAGCCGGCAAACTCCAGCGCGGTTTCAACACCGCCATTGGTCGCTTCCCGGACCTTTGCAACAACATCCGGATCATCGGCCCGGAAAGCATGAGTGGCGCCCAATTCAAGCGCAAGGTCGAGCTTCGCCTGAAACCGGTCAACCGCCACAACTGTCTCGGCCCCGGCAGCAACAGCACCAAGCACGGCAGCCAAGCCAACGCCGCCCAGACCGATCACGGCTGTCGTTCCACCCGGTTTTACATCACCACCATTGAAGACAGCACCAGCACCGGTCAGAACAGCGCAGCCCATCAATGCAGCAATATGCAGCGGCACCTCGCGGTCGATCTTGACCAGCGAATTGCGTGACACCGTGGCGTACTCGGCAAAAGAGGAAACACCGCAATGGTGATGCACCGGCTTTCCATGGCTGCGCAGCCGGAAGGCGCCGCTCATCAGGTCGCCAACACCATTGTGTAGAGCACCCGGCTCGCAAAGTGCCGGACGTCCCTGGGCACAGGGTGCACAATGGCCGCAACTCGGCACAAAGACGCAAACCACGTGATCGCCAGGAACAAGATCATCCACATACGGCCCGACCTCTTCGACTATACCGGATGCCTCGTGGCCGAGCGCCATCGGCACAGGCCGTGGACGATCGCCGTTGATCACGGAAAGGTCCGAATGGCAAAGTCCGGCCGCCACCATCTTGATCAGCACTTCGCCGGGGCCGGGGCCTTCGAGATCAACCTCCTGAACCCGCAAGGGCCGCGAAACCGCGTAAGGGCCTTTACGTCCTATTTCCTCAAGTACTGCCGCTCTGATTTTCATGGTCGCTCCTGTCTTAACTATCGTGCCCTTGGTCGCATCAATGCACGGCGGCGTACATGATCTTTTCTTCCGTCGCCTCTTCCACCGAGAACTCCTCAACGATCCCCCCCTGACGCGAGACCGGAATACGGTCGGCCAGATTGAGGATCTCGGGAAGATAGGACGAGATCACCACCACCGCCAACCCCGCGTCAGCCAGCTCATTGATGACGTGATGTTTTGCCGCCAATGTCGGCTGCCAGCCATTCCGCGACATCCTGGTCTTCATCACGCACCGCGACGCTGGCACCGTGCCTGCGAGCGTTCTATCTCGCGAAAATTCGGTGTGTGGCAAAGTATAACAGGATATTCCTCCAGGTTCATTCTCAAGGAACCTGGAGACGCGAACCACAATTCCGCAAAGACAGTTTAGGGCTTGCCTCTATAGCTTGGCGGAGTCAGGCGTAGCCTCAGGCAGGGCCCGCGCACCCCGCCAGCGGCCGGTATCCACCAAATCGAGCAGCGTTTCGCGGCAAAGCGCTTCAATCACTGTGACCGCGTTGGGCATTGGTCGGTCAGAGGCATGAACGAGGTAGACATCACGTTGAAGCTCCGGCTTCCGGATCGGCCAGTTCTTGAGGCGGCCGTCATGCACTTCTCGTGAAATCGCGTTGAAAGGCAGGACAGAATAGCCCATGCCTTCTTCCACCAGTTCCTTGATGTTGCCGTAGGAATCTACATCGATGATGGTGTTGAGCTGCAGGCCGCTCTTGCTGGCGACACCCTCCAGCAATTCACGTAAACCGTGGTTGACGCTGGGCAGGATCAGCGGCAATTCCGCAACCTGCTTGTAGGAGATCGGCCCATCGGCGGGAGGCTTGATGCCCTGCATGGGTTCGACGGGGCCGAGCAGGCACAATTGTTCGCTCAGCACCGAATGAGACGCCAGCGTCCGGGCCTGCAGCGGGATATAAAGCACGGCAAGATCGATCTTGTTTTCGCGTATCCATTCGGTAATGAACCCGCTCATGGCTTCGGCAATCGTCAGCTTGATACGCGGGTAGCGTTTCCTCGCTGCAATGATCAGCGGAACCGACAGGATCTGGCTTATGGTTCCAGGCAGGCCCAGCCGGACTTCACCGTTGGGTTCGACCTCATGACCACGTATCTCTTCGGCGGCAAATGCAAACTGATCAATGATGACGCGGGCGTTGCGCAGCAGAATTTCGCCCGCTTCAGTCGGCAAGACACCATGCCGACTGCGGAAAAGCAATTGCGTACCAAGGTCAGCTTCCATGTTGCGAACATGCAGGCTCAGCGCCGGCTGAGCCACATTCAGCACCGCCGCAGCTTTTGAAAACGAGCCGCTTTCCACGATCGCCACAAAGTAACGGAGTTGCCGGAGATCCAATTTAGCACCCATGTTTTATGTATGGCATACCGGATCGGCAACCGTTTTCATTATACCGGGTGCAACGCGAGAATTGTCAAGACAGGCACTCTAGTAACCGTCGTTGCCCGTCATTCAGCGCTTGGATCAGGCTTGAACTCGGTTCGAATCCGGTCACTGTCTTCACCCAGACCAGGCACTTTGCCCAGCGCCGGTTGCTGTCCGTCGACAAGGAAACCCGGCGCCAGAATCCGCACAGGGCCGCTTGGCGTCTCGACCGTCGAATACCGGTTCTGCGGATGCGCGGCGACATCTTCGAGCGTGCTGATGCGGCCATAGGCAATGCGGGCCGCTTGCAACCGCTCGGCCATTTCATCGCGTGACAGCGCCGCCACGATCGGGCTGATTTCGGCATCAAGCGCCGCCCGGTTGGCAACCCGCTGGCTGTTGCTCTTGAAGCGCTCATCCGTGGCCAGATCCGCGCGTGAAAGCGCCTCGGTGCACAGCATTTGCCATTCGCGTTCGTTCTGGATCGAAAACAGGATCGACTTGCCGTCGCCGCAGACATAGGCGCCATAAGGCGCAATCGTCGGATGCTTGAGGCCGCTGCGCTCGGGGACCTTGCCGCCATAGACATATTGCAGATAGGGGACGTTCATCCAGTCCGACAGCGCATGGTAGAGCGAGACAGCGATATGGCGGCCTTCACCAGTGACCGTGCGGGCATAAAGCGCCTGCATCACGGCTTGGGTCGCGGTCATGCCAGCGGCAATGTCGCAAACCGAAACGCCGACCCTGGCCGAGCCGTGTTCGTTGCCGGTGATTTCTGAAAGCCCGGTTTCGGCCTGTACCAGCAGGTCATAGGCCTTGAGGTCGCGCAGCGGCCCCTCGTCGCCATAACCTGAGATCGAACAGGTGATCAGCCGCGGGTAACGCTGCCTGAGATCATCCGGCGCGAACCCCAACCGGTCGATCACGCCCGGAGCGAGGTTCTGGATGAAGATATCGGCCTCGGCGACAATCGCCGCCAGCACCTGCTTGTCAGCCTCGAGCTTGAGATCGAGGCACAGCGATTCCTTGCCGCGGTTGAGCCAGACGAAATAGGCGCTCTCCCCATGCACCAAGTGATCGTACTCACGGGCGAAATCGCCTTCCGGCCGTTCAACCTTGATGACGCGCGCGCCTGCGTCAGCGAGTTTACTCGAAAGATAGGGTGCCGCGACGGCCTGTTCGATTGAAACGACCAGCAAGCCGTCGAGATCTTTTTTCATCGCCAATGCCTGTACCTGAGTAATGTCCACACAGCCGTCCTCACGGCTGTTTCCCAAAGCGATCATTGCCGATTTCCTGTATCACTACAAATAACACTGAAATGGGGAGGCGATAACAAGACGCTATAGGGCAGACCTTCCACATGACGCGCCGCCCCGCATTGGAGAACGTGATGGTTGGGTTATCAAAAAGCTATTGACGGCTACCTGAGTTAATAGCCTATCGTCACAAATTCCATGTTCTTTTTGCATCGCGACAACCTGTGAAACCCATGACCGAGACCCCGTCGCTTTTTCTTTTCGTACCGGCGAATCGGCCTGAACGCTATGCCGGTGCCGCAGCATCAGGAACCGATGCAGTGATCATCGACCTTGAAGATGCCGTCGCACCAAGCCGCAAACCCTCGGCACGCGCCACCCTGTGCGAAGAACTGAATTCCCCGCCGGCCACTTCCACACCCGTTTTTGTGCGCATCAACGGCATCGGCACCCCGTGGCATTTGGATGACCTGGCAGCGATCTCCAACCTGTTGAACACCGACCGGCTCACCGGAATCATGTTGCCGAAAGCAGAATCTGCCAATGACATTGAGACCATGCGCACCACCCTTGATCCCGCAACAACAATCATCGCTCTGATTGAAACCGCTGCCGGGCTCGCCAATGCCGATGAGACCGCCCGCGCGGCAGACCGGATTGCGTTCGGCTCGATCGATTTTTCTGCTGACATCGGATGTGATCATTCCCGTGAGACACTGCTTTTCGCACGCTCACAATTGGTCATCGCCGCCCGCGTGGCCAGGCAGGCCGCACCGATCAATGGCGTACCCGCGACGAGGACGAAATCGAGGCAAACGCCCGCTATGGGGCAAGCCTTGGTCTCAAAGCCAAGCTGCTGATCCACCCCGCCCAGATAGCACCCGCGCGCCTGGGCAGAGCGGATCCTCGCCAGCAGCGGTGATGGCGGCGCTGTTTCCGTAGAAGGGCAGATGGTCGATACACCGGTCATTGCCTGCGCCCGCAAAATTCGCAATGATCACGACCGGCAATCGAACAGGCAGACACGATGACAGAGATAACAAAGATCCTTGGCGCCTATGTCGCCAACCTCCGCTTCGATGACATGCCAACCGAGGTTCCCGAACGTGCCAGGAACCTGATGACCGATCTGGTCGGCTCCATTGTGCGCGCCGGTCGCGAATCCGATTCCACCCCTTCGGTCATGCGGACGATCGAACGGCTCGGTCTCGGCGCACCGGGCGAGGCCCGCGTTTTCGGACAGGATCGCCGCTACGCTCCAGCGGCCGCCGCACTGCTCAACGGCATCCTCGGCCATTCGCTTGATTTCGATGACACCCATGCAGACAGTTCGCTGCATCCGAGCGCACCTGTCGTACCAGCCGCACTGGCAGCCGCAGAAATGACGGGCGCATCTGGCCGC